>ERZ1643249.1289-NODE-1289-length-25411-cov-113.446640_pt1 | contig 25411 bp, 17 predicted proteins | sample MGYA00579263_ERZ1643249 | MGnify/ENA primary metagenome ERZ1643249 (study PRJEB29033, sample SAMEA4952264) | chicken gut metagenome | biome: Broiler Chicken; feature: Gastrointestinal Tract; material: Caecum | place: Ireland | collected 2018 | study: Broiler...
GCATCTGCTTGACGTGCAGGAGGTCACAGGTTCGAGTCCTGTACCGTCCACCAAATCAGAAAAATCCGAACCTTTTTCCTGTGGGAGAAGGGTTCGGATTTTTTGTTTTCTTCGGAGAATACAATCCCGGCGTAAACCTTCCGCTTCCAAGGCAGCGCAGCAAAAGAGCCTCGCGTGACTCGTGACCCCGAATCTTACAGCAATCCGGCAGCCTCTCATGCAGAGAAGCTGCCGGATCTTTCTTTATGACTGAATGGCCCGCTGGAACAGTGCCCAGGTACTGACAAAATAGCACCCCAGAAGAACGAACAGAATCAATGCGGTCATGCCCAGCTGAACCGCAAGTGCACCGAATCCGATATAGGCCTGGATTTCTTCCTGCACCGCCGTCAACAGACAGCCTACAGCGGCTGCACCGGTCAAAACGGCGGTCCCTACCGGCAGGCCGAACCAGAAGCCCAGCTGTCGCACCACCAGGCGGCGGATTTCGGTTTCCTCCACCCCCAGTTTCCGCAGCACCGAAAAGCGGTACCGGTATTGCCCGGCATCCAGCAGCTGCTGCAAAGACAGAACCGTCAGACAGATCACCATCAGCACCACCGCCCCATAGAGCAGGGACGCCTGGAGCACAAAGGTGCTGGCCCGGGTGCTGTTGACCTGCAGCGTCCGCAGGCGAATGGCGTACTCTGCCCCGCCGGGGGCCCGCTCGGGGTAAGAATCTGCAAAGAGCTGTTCCAGGGCGCGGGCTGTGTCATAGGGCAGAGGCTGGGCCGTCATGATATACCGGCACCGTATCACCGGCAAGAGCTGTTCACAGACTGCATCCGGGAATACGTACACCACATCGGTGTAGCTGTTGTAAAAAGTTTCTCCCATGGGGTCGGTGTAGCAGGGCTGTGCCGCCAGGTTCAGAACGCCGGCGTCGGTTGCGACCGTTGCGTTTTCCGCTAGAAAAGCCGCCTGCTCCTCCTCTGTGGCAATGGGCTTCCACTGGGTGGTGAACTCCCCTTCTGCCAGGGTCACCGGCGCAAGGCCAAGCATGGACCGGATGGTGTTGTAATCGCTGAGGGAGATGGCCGCCGCGGGAAAGTCGTATTTTACCCGGCTGTAAAAGTCCTGCTGCCGGGGCAGATAGAGTGAGATGGTGCAGTCGGCGGCGGTGTCGATCCCGTTTTGGTCGAGGAATCGGGTGACCGCGTCATAATCCCCTTGGGGCAGGCCGGATACCTCCCGGACATCGTTGTAACGGGAATAGATCTGGATGTCGTAGACGGCCCGTGCTTCCAGATAGCCGTTGGCCCAGCCCGCCAGCACCGGCGCCGCCGCAAACAAAAACACCGACAGCACCAGCGTGATGCTCACCAGAGCCATGGTCTTGCTGGTGGTGCGGAGCTTGGACACCATTTGTCCGAAGTAAAACAGGTTGGTGCCCTGATAACGGCAATCAGGGCTGTGGTCTTTGCGCCAGGCCAGCAGGGCACTGGCCAGCCAGATCACCCCGCAGAGCAAAAACAGCAGGTCTGCCAACAGAAACACCAGCCACTGGTTGACCCATCCCACCCCGAGACCCAGCATATACCGCCGCTGGAGCACCGGCAAGCTGACGGCCGACAGGATACAGGGCAGGGCTCCCGTCGTCAGCCCCAGAACCAGAACCGGGAAGTGCCATTTCCGGCGGCGGGCCGCCCAAACCGCAGCCCAGACCAGCAGCCCCGCCGGGACCAGAATGTTGGCCCAGAACATGAGCTGTATCGGCAGGGCCAGGCGGCTGTCCCCATACCGGGCCAGCAGCCGCACCCCCTGGACCGTCCGTGCTGCCGCCAGCACCAGATACAGGGCGGCCACTCCCTGCATCCAGCGGCTCTTTTGAAGGGGCGTTTCGTTTTCCCGTTGGGCTGAGAGCATCGAAAGAATGGGGGTTCGGCGGATGGTGCGGGTATTGAACAGCCCCACCGCCAGAAAGCTCACCAGGAAAAAGCCCGCCGTCCAGAGCACGGTATCCGGGAAGAGAGTCCACACCAGGTGATAGGTCTGACCGTAACTGGTCAGCAGCAGAGCCGTGACAAACTGGGAACACACCGCCCCCAGGCCGATCCCCAACAAAACCGCCATGCCGCCCATCAGAAGGGTCTCGGCGAAAAACAGCCGGGCGATGGTTCGCTGCTCCATTCCCATCACAGCTTCCAGTGCAAATTCCTTCTGGCGGCTGCGAAGCATATAGCGGTTTGCAAAGCGGATCAGAAAAAGCAGCAGAAGGGTTACGCCGCAGATGGCCATTTTCATGCCGTCGCTGAGCATCGAATAGTTGTATTCTGCCCCAATGTCCGGCTGGTAAAACCGGCTGGAAATGGACAGAAACCCATAAAACAGGGCCGCACAGATGGTCATGGTAAGGATGTAGACCAGATAATCCCGGGCCGAGCGCCGGGCGCTGCGGAAAATCAGTTTAGCGTACATTCTGCCCGCCTCCTCCCAGCATGGCCAGCACCTGGAGAATCTTCTCAAAGAAGGCGGCCCGGGTCTCGCCGCCCCGCCGCAGCTCGGTGAAGATTTCGCCGTCCTGCAAAAACAGAATCCTCCCGGTATAGCTGGCGGTAAATGCATCGTGGGTCACCATCAAAATGGTGGCCCCCGGATCCTCATGGATGCCCTCGAAGGTATTCAAAAGCATCTGGGCCGAGTGACTGTCCAGGGCGCCGGTGGGCTCGTCGGCCAGCAGCAGCCGGGGCCCATGAATCAGGGCCCGTGCGCAGGCGCACCGCTGCCGCTGTCCCCCCGACACCTGGTAGGGATATTTTTCCAGAATCCCCTGGATGTTTAACTTTTGGGCCATGGCCTGGACCATGGGTTCCACCTGCCGGGGCGGGGTCTTGTTAATGGCCAGCACCAGGGCGATGTTCTCCCCAATGGTCAGGGTGTCCAGGAGGTTAAAGTCCTGGAATACAAAGCCCAGCTTCTCCCGGCGGAACCGGGCCAGATCCCTAGGGCGTATCTCGGTGACATCCTGGCCGTCCAGGTAAATGTGGCCGGCGCTCACCCTGTCAATGGTGGAGATGCAGTTCAGCAGGGTAGTCTTGCCTGAGCCCGACGCCCCCATGATCCCCACAAACTCCCCTTCCTCTACCGTGAAGCTGATGTCCCGGATGGCTTTGGTGATGCTGCCGCCAGTACCGTAGATTTTCTGGATGTGCTCCAGCCTGAGTATTTCTTTCATGGAATTTCACCTCTGGCTCCATTGTACGGGATTTCCGGGCTGGAGTGTATCGGGTTTTCTTGCAAAGTTCTTACAAAAATGAAAGAAGTTAGTTGTAGTATGTATATAATTTTGTCTGTTTCGCTCTTGGATCGACCCAAACATATTGCTTTTCTTGACACATAATATATAATATATAATAAATTCATCTTCAACAAACGTCCTCTGAGAGGTAGTTATGAAAAGTTTTTTTACAAAACCGGTGAATAAAGCTCTTATTAGTGCCGCATTTACAGTCATAATAGGGGTAATCACATCTATCCTTGGAAATTGGGATACATCGCAGCCTTTTTTCGCTCTTAAAGTATTTTTATTCATACTTTTAATAATATTATATTTTGTCTTTACTATCTTCTGCACTAAAATCGATTTAAAGCAACGATATTCAAATGAAGTATTGAAAAACCAAGTAGACACATTTGAAGCTTTGGTAATAAGCATTATCTCAATTTGTCAGACTACCGCATCTGACGTGAACACATGTATACATCTTGCCAATGAAAAACACATAATCGACCCCAATATATGGAATTATGAAAAATCATGCAGGCTTATTACTGAACACATATACAGCAATATTTGCAAATTATCTAATAGCAAAAAGTATGGAGTTGCATATATTAGGCTAATCGAAGATAAGAACAACGAAAGTGAAGTTGAAATGGTGGCCTATGCAAATCAGAATCATCATAAACCAACGATTTTCAAGAAAAAGCGTCCATTTAAAGGCGAAAATATAAATTTAAATAATGCCTATCATGACATATGTCTATTTGCGGAGGGGAAAGCAGATACAGACATAAGATTCGGAAGTGACGAAGTTAATGAAGTGTTTGTCTATGATTCCAAAGAAAAGGCCGCAAAGAACCGCAACAAATACCATTTGTATATTGGAATACCTGTATTCTGTGACAACAACAAAATGATAGGTTTATTGGAAATTATAGGTCTAGACGAATCCAAATTAAAATGTGCGACCAAAGAGGAGGTCGACGAAATAGTTAACAAATTTTTTGTTCCGTATGCAAATATCTTCCTGTTGCTGCACAAGCTTGAAAAGGCATTACTTGCAGGAACCAAAACCACACTGTAAGCTTTGACTCCTTAGGCAATGATTCGAGGTGCTAATGTGAAGAAAAGGTTATTTTATCCGAAGACTAGAATGGCTACAATTGATGTAAGTCCTAAGCAATCTATTACAATTGAACCTATAAGAGAATTATCCATCGCAGAAACAAAAAATGAACTCGATCATATAAAAAATCAGTCTGCTTTAATACGCAAGAAGTATTACTCAAATAACATTGCATTAGAACAGGTTCAGTCAGAGAACTTTATCAAATTATGTTTCAAGCAATTTGAACAACCCGCCGAAATCAAAGCTCCCAAGCTCATAAAATTGGGATTTAGGCACAAGAAGCCATGAACTTATCTTATACAGCTGTATATTAATCTACTGTATAGATATCTTCGATATCATTTGAGTTTAAAGCTTTCCCCTGCGCACGCCGGCAATGGCATCGTTGACCGTAAAGGCGAGCCGGACGGTGGTGCCGGTTCCTTTCCGGGAGGTGATTTCCAGCCCGATGTCCAGCTTATCGCACAGCCGTTTGCAGAGATAAAGTCCCAGGCCGGTGGAGCTGTGGACAGTACGGCCATTTTGCCCGGTAAAGCCCTTTTCAAAGACCCGGGGCAGGTCCGCCGCCGGGATGCCCAGGCCGTTGTCTTCCACCAAAAGGCAGATTTGTCCCGGCCCCGTCTGGGCAGCAAAGCGCAGCCGGGGTGAGGCGGTCCGGTATTTTACCGCATTGCCGATCAGCTGGTTTAAGATAAAACAGAGGGATTTATCGTCGGTGTAAACAACGCCGGGCATCTCCTCTACAAGGACCTCCACTTGATGTTGGCGCAGCAGATATTTGTTCTCCGCAATGGCCTGGTGAACCACCTCTGCCAACTGGGTTTCCCGGATCAGGGAATCTCTCTCGGCGTGCTCGCTGCGGGCATAGTAGAGGGCCTGCTGGGTGTAGTGGGTGATGCGTTCCAGCTGGGCCAGCATCTCACGGGATGGGGCGCCGGGATGGTTCTCGCAGAGCAGCTTTGCCGCTGTGATGGGGGTCTTGATTTCGTGAATCCACTGTTCGATGTATTCCTGGTATGCTTTGTGTTCCCGCCGGGCGGCGGCAATCTCTTCCAGCATGGATTTTTCCGCCATCTGCATCAGGCGGCGGTACACCGCCTCCTCCGCTGTTGCAGGCGGAGGCAGCACCTCAGGCAGCAGATAGCGCTCTTCCAACTGTTCCGCCTGTGCCAGCAAAGCGCTTAACCTCCGCCGTTCCAGCAGGCAGCCGACTGCCAGCCACGCCGCCAGCACACCCAGCCAAATGGCAGCAATTAGCAAAACCGTTCCGGCGCTGCTGCCCCCTGCCAGCAGGAATAAGCTCAGGGCCGTCAGACCCAAAAGGTTCAGCAGTACCGCCGGGAGGCGGTCTTTCCAGTATTTCATATCAGATACCCCTGCCGGTGTTTGGTCTGGATGAAGCCGGTCAGCCCGATGGAGGCCAGCTTTTCCCGGATGCGGCTGACGTGGACACTGAGGGCATTGTCGTCGATGTAGAGCTGGTTGTCCCACAGAAAATCCACAAGGTCCGCACGGGCACAGATGGTGCCGGCGTGTCGGAACAGATACCAGAGGATTTTCTGTTCATTGCGGGTCAGCTCCACGGCCTGGCCCTGGTAGTCCAGTCTGCCGCTTTCGGGGTGGAGCACCGCGCCTTTCCAGCAAAGGGACTCCTCTCCTGCATCGGGATAAGCCCGGCGCAGCAGGGCGGCAATTTTGGCCAGCAGGATGGCCGGACGATAGGGCTTGGTGATGAAAGCGTCGCCCCCCAGCAGGATACTGGTCAACTCGTCCTGGTCGGTATTGCTGCTGGTGACAAAGACGATGGGCGCCTGGGAGAAGGCCCGGATTTGGGAGCACAGCTCGAATCCGCTGGCTCCCGGCAGGCCGATGTCCAGCACTACCAGGTGGGGCGCAAAGGACTGCATCCGGGCCAGGGCCGCCGCAGCGTCCCCGGCTGTTTCCACCCGGTAGCCGCTGCCTGCCAGCAGAAGCTGGAGCTGCTGCCGGATCACCGGGTCATCCTCCACAATCAGAATTTTGTAGGTCATACAGTAACCTTCCTTTGACTTGGTTTCGGGCCTATTATAGCAGAAACGGCCCGGAGCTTACAAACAGAACCGATTCAGCCCGCCCGCTTTCTGCACTTTTTCTCTGTGAATGGTTCAAATTGATTTTGGGCTTTTCCTCTTGTATAATAGTTTTGTACCGATTGCATGTTCAGCCCCGGCCAGACAGGCAAACTGTATCGGGACCGGACAGGAACGGCTGCCTTTTCCAGCCAAAAGCAAGGAGGATTCCGGTGAACAAAGACGATTTTGTTTGGGTGGCATTTTACACCGAATTTGCCGAGAAACTGCTTCCCTATGCAAACAACCGAACTGCTTTGATTGAGAAAATCAAGGCAGTATATGCGGCCATTTCCATGCCGCTCCCCAAGCTGGAGAAGGACAATCAGCTTGTGGATATCGACCCTTTCACCATTTTCGGGCTTTTCAACAAGGGGATCACCGATGCCAACCGCACCGCCATCCTGAATGGCATCGCCGCAGAATTCTCTGTCCAGGCGCCTGTCCCCCATTCTTTTCGGGGCGTCCCTGTTCTGAACAATCAGAAGGCCACCTTTTACTATTTTCTCGGCGAGCGCAAAGAGGGCGACATCGACACCTTGTGGAAGGTATTTGTTTCTGCCATGGAATACGCCCAAAGCCACGCGCCGGACAGCAAAGCCGCCCTTGTCAAAGCCTATGACGCCGCCATCCTTCAAAAAGGCGTCAAGTGGAACCTGACCATGGGCCTGTATTGGATTTGCCCTTATGAGTACATCAATCTGGATTCCCGCAGCCGTTGGTATATCCGCCGCCCGGAATCTAGGTCCATCGGTTTGACCGACTGCGTTGGCAATCTCAATAGTGTTCCCAGCGGTGAAGCCTATCTGGAAATCAGCGACCGCTGCCACAGGCTTCTTGCCGAAGGTAAGGCGCCATTCAAGAACTTCCCGGAGCTTTCCTATGCTGCGTGGACAGTCTCTGAAGAGGTCAATGAAGAAAGGCGCACTGCTGCCAAAGGCAGCCAGAACGCGCAGGCAGGCGAAGCCATCGGCGATCAGAATGTTCCGACCACCCACTACTGGATTTACTCTCCTGGCGACAACGCCTGCATGTGGGATGAATTCTATGATGCTGAAATCATGGCCATTGGCTGGGGCGAAATCGGCGACTTGACTGCCTTTGCCACCAAGGACGCCATGAAGCAGAAAATGAAGGAGTGTTTTGACCCTTCCCTCTCCTATAAAAACGCCGCCCATGCCACTTGGCAGTTTGTCCATGACATGAAGCCCGGCGATGTGGTCTTTGTCAAGAAAGGTTTGCACCACATTGTGGGCCGGGGCATTGTGACCTCCGACTACTTCTTTGATGCCTCCCGCAACGATGAGTTCAAAAACATCCGCCAGGTCAACTGGACCAACAAGGGCGATTGGGACCATCCTGGCAATGCGGTCCAGAAAACCCTCACCGATGTCACCCCCTACACCGACTACGTCGAAAAGCTGAAAGCCCTGTTTGAAACTGAAGACGACCGGGACGATGAGCCAGAAGAAGCGGATGTCCAGTACCCCGTCTACACCGCCGACGATTTCCTCAGCGAGGTTTATCTGAACCGAGACGATTATCAGACCCTGGTCTACCTGCTGAAACACAAAAAGAATCTGATTTTGCAGGGCGCTCCCGGCGTGGGCAAAACCTTTGCCGCCAAGCGGCTGGCCTACTCGATGATGGGGGTCAAAGATTCCAGCCGCGTCATGATGATTCAGTTCCACCAGAGCTACAGCTATGAAGATTTCATCATGGGGTTCCGGCCGGCTGCCACTGGTTTTGAGCTGAAAAAAGGACCTTTCTACACCTTCTGCAAAAAGGCCGAAATCGACAGTGACAACGACTATTTCTTCATCATTGACGAGATCAACCGGGGCAACCTGAGCAAAATTTTCGGCGAGCTTTTCATGCTGCTGGAAGCGGACAAGCGGGGGGTGTCTTTGCAGCTGCTCTATTCGGACGAGCAGTTTTCGATTCCTCCCAACGTCTACCTCATCGGGATGATGAATACAGCGGACCGCAGCCTTGCCCTGCTGGATTATGCATTGCGCCGCCGCTTTGCTTTCTTTACCTTTGCTCCCGCGTTTGAAACCGAAGGGTTCCGCGCCTATCGCCAGTCCAAGAATAACCCGAAGTTTGACCGCCTGATTGCGGCCGTTGAAAAGCTGAACACCGCGATTGAACAGGACGACACCCTGGGTCGGGGCTTCTGCATCGGCCACAGCTATTTCTGCACCGAGGACCCCATCGACGACACCTGGCTGAACAACGTGATCTCCTATGAGATCGTACCGCTGTTGGATGAATACTGGTTTGACGAGCCGGCCAAGGTCCGGGATTGGGAGCAGACTCTGCACGAGGCCATTCGATGATTCGCATTCAAAACATCTACTATATGCTGGCCTATGCGTTTCAGATTTTAGACCAGCAGGGGTACGCCGGCTGTGCCACAGAGACATTTGAAAACACTGCCGATTTGTTGTCTGCCATCCTGGTCAAGGGGGTTGAAATACAGATCAAGCGCGGCCTCGGCCGCGCCTACATTGAGGAAACCCAGCCCCTGAGCGGCCTGCGGGGCAAAATCAGCATCACAGAATCCCTCAAGCAGCAAACGCTCATCCAGCAGCAGCTGGTCTGCACCTATGATGTGTTCTCGGTGGATTCCTACATGAACCGTATCCTCAAAACCACCATGGAACTGCTGCTGCGGGCCAATCTTCCCAGGGCACGAAAAAAGAAACTGCGGAACCTGCTCCTCTATTTCCAAGAGGTGGGCACCCTGCAGCCCCGGCTGATTGATTGGCATTTCCGCTTTGACCGCAGCAATCAAACTTATCAGATGCTGCTTTCGGTCTGCTATCTGGTCCTCAAAGGACTGCTTCAGACTACCACTGACGGTTCGGTCAAGTGCATGCAGTTCCTGGACGAGCAGCGGATGTGCCGCCTGTATGAAAAGTTCATCCTTGCTTATTACAAGCGGCATTATCCCCAGCTGAAAGCCACCGCCGCACAGATTTCCTGGGCCCTGGATGATGGGATGGATTTTATGCTGCCGGTCATGCAGTCGGACATCACCCTCACCTGCGGCAATCGGGTTTTGATTATCGATGCCAAATACTACAGCCATACCACCCAGCAGCGCTATAACGCTCACAACCTTCACTCCAAGAATCTCTACCAGATGTTCACCTATGTCAAAAACAAGGCGGCTGCAGGCGGAGAGGTGTCGGGCCTGCTCCTCTACGCCAAAACGGAAGATGACAGAACGCTGGATTTCACCTATCAGATGAGCGGGAACCGCATCAGTGTTAAAACCCTGGATTTGGACTGCGATTTTGCAGAGATTGCCCGCCAGCTCAACGGGATTGCGGACTCCCTGATAGTGCCGTGACAGCCCGAGAAACCAACCGCTGTTTTAGCTACAGGAAAACATTTGGATTCAAACGCAAAAAAAATGGGTGCGCCCCGAAGGACGCACCCAACTTGAAAAAAGCTGTGTATGGATGGCAGGGCGTTCCCCGTCGGGAACGTCCTGCTTTTCTTTTGCCGAACAGCGGGCCTGCTCTGCCTGCCATGCGGCAAATGCTTTCTGGTCTTCCTCATTGTTGAAGCTTTCCAGAATCGCCGGATAGAAACATCGGGCCAGCCGCTCGATGACTTCATCCGGGTAGTAAGAGTGGTTTACAGCTTTTTTCTTTTTGTTCAACGACACCTCCTGTTCCGGTCCACACACCCAGTTAATACGGGATCCTGGAATCCCAAGTGTGGAAAAGCCGGCCTCCATCCTTTGGAAGCCGGAAAAATTACAAGCAGGAATGCAAAAATACCCGCCCGATCCGCCCTACCCGCCCGGACACGCCTGGAACCGCCCTTCTGGGCGGATGATAGGGCGGCAAAGCAAAAAGCGACGCCTTCTAAAAATAACGTTATTACATCAAAAGTTGAGATGCCTTTTTGCAGGCGGGCGCGTAGGGCGGGAAACTTTCACTTCCCGCATCATTTTTGATTGCGGGCGGAATCCGGGCGCATCAGCCTGCCCTGATCTCATCCTGCCGGAGTGGGCTGGAAGAAAAGCTAGGCAGATTGTTCGCCCTTTGATTCCGTCATGACTGATAGGTCAAAGCCCAGCGAAGCGAGATATGCCAGATGCCTTTCAAAAATAGCCTGTACCTCTTTCCTCTGTTCCGGGGACGTAAGCAGCGTAGGCATTTGCTTGAAGATGGTGTTCCAACGTTCCTGCATGGCCGTTGAGATATCAGCAAGCTGGCTGTAAACAGAAGAAGTTTCTTCAAGAAGAGCCGACCTGCTTTCGCTTGAGTACGGTGTCAACGGCTGGCTGCTTAATGCGTTTTTCTCTTTCTGAAACAATTTCTGCTTGGCGGCAGGCTTTGCCCTGGACTGAGGGTTCTTGATCTGCTCCAGAAGGGCGTCATAATCCGCCGGTCTAGCCTTGGCCAGCCGCTCAAAGAGTGCGTCCGGCGCTTTCAAATCGCCGGAAAGAACCCGCTGCCGGATGCCAGGACACAACTCCTCTGCGAGATCCACGCCTGCGGCGAACAGCGCCGCCCGACGAACAGCGCTGGCGCTGACATGGTTTTCCCGCGCGATCCGTTCACAGGTTTTCTCGGAGGTCTGCTGATGTTCATTTTGAGCACCAGCAGACGGGACCGGACGCGTGTGCTGGTTTCCATGAAATCCATCAGCCTGCTTTTCAGCGCCGTACTGCTTGCCCATCAGAAACTTTTTCTGCTCAGGCGTCAGGTTCCGCCGGCCAAGTTGATGTTTGCAAATCCAGACGAGGACTTCATCCCGTGTTTCCAGTTCCAAGTCCCGGATGCTGCATGGAATTTCCGGATGGCTTTGCAGGATTTCATAGCGGTTGTGCCCGTCCACAATGGTGCCGTTCCAAACGAGAATTGGGGCCAGCAGCTCCCCTTCTGCCAAAATGTTTTCTTCCAGCTGTTTGCGTTCCTCCTGGGTCAGGGGCGGAATCTGTGCCTTGAATTCGGGGTCAATGTGCAATGTCTGGGTCATGCAGCCCTCCTTCCCGGATCTGCTGGCGATCTTCCCGGTGGAGGGTCGACAACAGATTTTGCTGTGCGGTGCTGAGTTCTATCCATGCCTTTTTTGCTTCACGGTACGCCTCGTAGAACTGGGCTTTTTCTGAGATCAGCTGTTCGCGTTCCGCTTCCAGCTGTTTCAGGCTGGGCAGTTTGGTGATCTTTTGAGCCTTAAAATAGGCGGCTGCCGCCTGGTAAGCTGTCAGTTCGGCGCGGTGCTGTTCCCGAAACATTTCCGGGTTCTTTGTGGTCTTGACCTGCTGGGCAAACTTCTTGTTCTGAACGTAGGCCAAAGCATGGCGGCTTAATTCCCGGTTGGCCTTGATGCGGTTTTCCAGGTCTTTTACCACCTGGTGGGCCTCGTCATACTTTTCTGCCAGTTCCTTGACACGGGCGTCCAGTTCTTCCTCGCTGTTCAGGTTGTACCGGGTGAAAAGCGCCATGGATTTTGCCAGCTGTTTGAGATTGAAAATCTTGGCCCAGTGCTCGTAGCCTGCCCCCTTGCCCGCGGCCAGCTTGGCCTGAATGTCAATCAGGCGGCTGATGCGGTCGGGGTGAGGATCAGAACTGTAGAGCCTGGCGTTTTTCTTTCGCTCGGCATTTTCAGCGAGAACAGCCAGAACTTTCTCTTTGGAAAAATCATCGCCCAGCTTGCGGGAGGAGATGGGTTTGCTCCGGCCGGCAGTGAGGTAACTGAACCGGCCGCGGCTTTCACGAACCGTGATGCCATACTCCTGTAAAAGCTGAGCGGAAAATTCCTCCAAACTGGTAGCCTTCGTCAGAGCAGAACGGATTTGCCGGCGAAGGGCCGCTTTCTCGGTTTCATATTTGGTTTGCCGGATGGGCTGACCGGAAGCGGCTGCCTTCTGGTTGGCGTAGTCGAGGCGGCGCTGGCCGCGCCGCTGCGCCCAGTATTCCTTTTCGGTAATCCGTTCGCCGGTTCCGTTCAACAGGTCGATCTGGTAGAGTCCGGCTTCCTGGCAAAGCTCCATGGTCTCGACACGCAGGTGCCGGAGCATCGCGGCGGTGCAGCGGTGCTTCATGCCCTCCTGCCAGTCACAGGGCTTTTCCATGTAGGGCTGGCGCGGAATCTCCCGGACCCGGACGCTACAAATGACAATGTGAACGTGGATATTGCCAGCTCCGTTGTGTCCGTCGGGGTGGGCGCAGACGATGGCGGGATGACCCGGAAAGTTTTCCTTGCAGAACTGCAGGCCAAGGGCCTGGGCCTTTTCCAGGGTTAATCCGTTGTCCGCAGCGTCCCGCGGGTCGAAGCTGATAATATATTGGTGAGTCTTCACATCGTCGGGAGAGAAGTTCTTTCTGTACTTCCGGTTTGCCAGCAGGCAGGCCATGGCAAAGGACTGCCCGCCGCATTCCAGAGTGTCCAGTAAGTACTCCTCCCGCAGCTTGGGCCGGCCGTTCTCATCCAGAAGAGGGAGACCGGTGTACTCGTTGTGCTGAAAGGTCAGATAGTGTTCAGGTGCCGTAAGATCGGAGTTCTTCGAGCTTGTATGCTTGATGGTTGCCATACAGTTCTCCCATCTTTTTCTCGGCGTCCAGCCGAAAAAGTGTGAGTGCAGACAATTCGGTCAAAAGCTGTGCCCGAATTTGTTCTGAATCTTTGCCGCCGCTGTTGAAGTGGCGGGCAAGCTGGTTCAGATTACTGCCGATCTTACCGCATTGTCCCAGCAGGTCAGAGAGAAGTTTCAGTGCATCTTCTCCGCCGCCGGTGACAACAATGGTTTGCTTGATGGGTTTGTTGCGTAAGCAGCGGCGAAGCAGGGTGGACATGTTGACGTGAAGAATTTCACACATGATTTCCAGTTCCCGCTTTTCTTCTGGGGTAACTCTGAACTTGATGAATTGCGTTTTCCTCGGCGAGCCGTCTTTCTGAATGGTGTTCTGGTTCGGACAGTCTTTTGTCTTGGACATTGTACCTCCTTGCCGTCTGGGTAGCTCCTCCTTGGAGCTATGTAGACAAAGACGGCGCAGCCGAGAATCACGCGGAGCGTGTAGAGCAGGGTTTGGGGAAGGCACTCCCCAACAAGTACGACCGGAGCGTGAGACGCAATTTCAATTTGTGAAATTGTGGCCACGGGTCGATACTTGCTTTCTGCTTTTTCCCTAAGTTTTAAAAATCCAGATTCAAAAGCGGATGCAGGTTTTCAAAGTCGGGCATGGAAGTGTGAATGTGGATGGAAGTGTCGGTGGTTGTTCGCCATTCACCCCGGATCAAGTTCCTGCCCCTGTTTTGCAGCGGCGTTGTCAAGCTCGCCCGCATTTCTGCGGGGTCATGGCGCTGTATCCAGTCCGGACGGCTGATGCGGTTGTCAAGGTACGTATAAAGAATTGCGAACCGTTTGTCCGGCTGCAAGTCTCTCGAAAAGAAAAAGGCTCCGCGGCACCAAAAGATTTTGTCGTGGGTGGATGGCGGCAAAATAGTTCGGTGAAGCTGCGGAGCGGACAAACAAAGCTATGTAGTAGCTTTCATTGAGTAAAGCGGCTTTGTTATGGAACAGGGTATCACTGAAGAATGCAAATGTCAACGATTTGTCGAACGATTTAGAGAAAACATACAAATTCGAGCATCTTTATTTGTATGAAATTATTTTGATTTTGTATATTGAGCGATTTATAATTATTAGTAATGGATATATTTATTTTGAGTCCAATGAAAGGCACAAACAGGTGAATATGTATGTGTAATGCTGATATTTTTATAGAGAAATACAAACAACTAGAGGCCATCATTAGGAGCACCTATCATCTCACAACTTCTGATTCAGTTGTCTATTATCTTGAAAAGCAAAATCGTTTTAGAGCCTTCAAAGAAGAAATCAGCTATTGCAGAGAAGTACGCAATCTACTCTCACATAGGGAAAAAATTGATGATGACTTTGCAGTTGAACCCAGCACTTCCATGATCGAATTTCTCGATAAACTGATTGAGCAGGTAAAAAGCAGAACAAAATGCAGAACCATCGCGATTGGAATATCCAATGTTTTCTGGCAGGATATTAATGGCAACGTAAAAGCTGCCATGAAAACAATGCAGCAAAAATTATTTACACATGTTCCCATTTTACAGGATGGGATTGTAACAGGTGTATTTGATGAAAATTCGATTTTCAATTATCTTGCCAAGGAAGAAATTATTGACATTGATGATCATTTGACCTTTCAGGATATTCGCCCATTTCTGTCTCTGGGCAACCGCGAAATGGAACAATTTATTTTCATTGAAAAAAATTGTTACGTTGACGAATTGGAAGAAAAGATCGAACAAGCATTTCTCAAAAACAAGCGTATTGGATTGGCCTTTATCACCGAAAACGGAAAGCCTACCCAAAAATTGCAGGGAATCATAACGCCGTGGGATATTATCTCCTCGAAAACGTATCAGCTGCAATAACCAGGCAAAGCCTGGACTGTTTCGCGGGCTTAACTTTGCCGTGACACTTACCTTCTGAGCTCGCGGTGGCTGCGTATAGCCGAAATCATTTCATGCAACAAAAATCCGAGCCGCTTCCCACGGGGAAGAAGGTTCGGATTTTTTATTGATGCAGGAGAGCCGGAGCGGCCCAACCAGGCCAGCCCGGGTTCAGTCCATCACCCCGAGCCGGGTCAGAAGGGCACGGGTCCTGAACTGCCAGTCCCCATGATGGATGATTCGTTCGATGGCCTGGTCCCGGTTTTGATAGAGCACGCTGCGGAACTCTGCGTTGGAATACCGAGTGCAGGGCAGGAACTTTTCCTCGAACAGGCCCCAGTCAAACACATACAGGGCGCCCATGGTTTCCAGGGTGAATTCAATCACATAGTAATGTTCAAACACAATGGCCAGGGCCTCACTGCTGCGGAAGCGGTGGACATCCACGCTGTAGGGCACATAACGGCTCCAGAACACCAGCCGTTCGTCCGAGCCATCTTTGGCAAAGCTCTCTTTCAGCTCCAAATATCCCATCCAGCGGGTATATTTCCGGCGGTGTTCCGGGGGCAGCTGGCTGAGGTTGATTTTATACTTGAGCCAGCCGCCCACTGTGTCCACCTTGTCCCGGACAAAGGTGCCGCACCGCTCGTACCGCTGAAAGTCTGCCGTTTCCAGCACCGACAGCAGGTTCAGCAGGAATTTTCCCATGTATTCCACCGGCAGGTGCTGGATTTGCCGCGCCAGTTCGGCATCGCTGAGGGCCAGATAATCCTCTCGCCGGCAGTAGGTCAGGAACGCCTCAATGCACTTTTGTCCCAGACGGCTGGAAGGAGCCACTCCCACCGATCGCAGCCGCTCCGGGAAGGGAAGCCGCTTTTTCTGCTGCAGATTCATACAGGTCCGGCCCACTGTGCCGGGAATATCATTGCTGGCAAACCACTGGAGCACCTCTTCCCTGCTGACCGGATAGGATTCTACCAACTGGCTGGCCTGGTCGGGGTGCTCTTTTGGTGATCTGGCACAGCAGGCCGCACAGTTTCCGGCTGGCAAAGAAATCCAGCTATAGCAGATAGATCAGCCGCAAAATGCGCTTGAACTTGACTTTTTGAGGCTTTTTATTCACAATAGGGTTGATTGATTACCATTTAATCTGGAAACACAGGCAGCAGGGGGCGCATTCATGGCATCCAATTTTACCTTTTTGCGGCGATACTGGCCCGATCTGGCTCAGCTGGGGGAGCTGGCAGAATTATATCTTTTTTCCGATCCCAAAAACTGTATCTTCAAACTGGGAACCCTGGGCGAGCGAATCGCCGCGGGCATCCTCTCCTATGAAGCTATTACAGTGCCCGAGGGCACCAGCCCCGCCGGGCTGCTTCGCCTTTTGGAGCGGAACCGCATTCTGCCGCCCAAAATAGACGGGCTTCTTTTTGCCATCCGGAAGGCCCAAAACAGCACAATCCGTCAGAGCCAAATCACGGTGGACCAGGCCAAAACCCTGCTGCAGGCAGCCTATCATCTCAGCTGCTGGTATATGGAGGTATACGGGGACGGGAATTTTGCTGCCGCTCCCTACGCCGAGCCTGCCGGCCTTTCCGGGCAGGAAGATTTCCAGGGCACTCTGCAAAAACAGGAGGAGGCCCTGGCCGGGCTGCCTGCCCAGGTCACAGCCGGTCCCACAGCGGCCTCCGGCATCCCCGCCGAGAAGCGCCGGCAGAAGGCTGCCGACGCTGCCGAGGCGCTGACCCTTTCGGCGGCAGAAACCCAGTGCCTAGCCGCCGGGCAGGTCCGTCTGGAGCTGTCCGCCCTGCCGGTGGTGAACTACGCCATTCAGCAGAACAAAATGCCCCTGTTCCAGACCTTTGTGATCCGGAACACCTCGGATACTCCCATCCAGCACACTGAGCTTTCCATCACGGCTTCTCCTGCCTTCTGCCTGCCCTATACCAAGCCCATTGACCTGCTTCCCGCCGGGTGTACCTACCAGGTCAAGGATGTCCGCCCCATTCTGGACGCTGCCTATCTGGCGGGCCTTACTGAAAAGGTCACCGGCCTTTTGCAGGTATCCCTGCTCCAGGACGGCCAGCCCCTGGACACCGAATATCTGGAACTCACCGCCCTGGCCTACGACGAATGGCCGGGGATGAATCTTTCTCCCGAACTGTTGGCCTCCTTCGTGACCCCCAATCACCCCGAGGTCACCAAAATCGTGGCCCGGGCCGCCGACCAGCTGGGTCAGTGGACCCAAGACCCCTCCCTGGACGCCTACCAGACCAAGGACCCCCACCGGGTTTTGTCCCAGGCGGCCGCCGTCTACAGCGCCCTGCAGGAACAGAACATCGTCTACGCCGTTCCCCCCGCCAGCTTTGAGCGGGTGGGGCAGCGGGTCCGGCTGTGTGACGCCATCATCCAGCAGAAGATGGGCACCTGCTTGGATTTAACCTTGTTTTATGCCGCCTGCCTGGAGGCCATCGGCCTCCACCCCTTGCTGATTCTGATGAAAGAGCACATCTTTGCGGGGGTCTGGCTGGAGGAGCTGACCTTCCCCGAGGCGGTGCAGGACGATCCCTCCCTGATTACCAAGCGGCTGGCGTCGGGGGTGAACGAGATTGCAGTGGTGGAATGCACTGCCTTCACCGCCGGTCGGCAGGACAGCTTTGATCAGGCCCAGGCACTGGCCGAGCGGCATTTCACCCACCCCGAAGACATCCAGTGCATCGTTGATATCAAGCGGGCCCGGGCCGACGGCACCGCGCCCCTGCCCCTGCGGGTTCAGAGCGAAAGCGGCTGGCACATCGAGCGGGTCCCCGCCGGCCCCGCTGCGCCGGCCAGCGCTCCGGAACGCCGCAAGGAGACGATTTCGGTGGCCGACCAGCCCGACAGTCCCGCCTCCAAAAAAGCCCAGTGGGAGCGCAAACTCCTGGATCTGGGCCTGCGGAACGCCCTGATCAATCTGCGTTTGTCCAAAACCGTGATTCCTCTGCTGGCAGCGCCGCTGGATGAGCTGGAAGATACGTTGTCTGCCGGCAAAGACTTTTCCCTCTATCCCCGCCCCCAGGAATGGCACCTGCGGGTCGAGGACCTGACCTTTGAAACCATGCACGACGCCGGGCCCTATCAGGCCATGATGGAGACCGAGTTTCAAAACCGCCGTCTCCGCTCCAGTCTGAACGACACCGCCCTGGCTGCCGCCATCAAGAATCTTTACCGTTCGGCCAAGGCCTCTCTGGAGGAGAACGGCGCCAACACCCTGTACCTGGCCCTGGGTCTGCTGCGGTGGTACGAGACCCCACGCAGCACCAAACCCCGGTATGCTCCCATCATCCTGCTGCCGGTGGAACTCGTGCGGAAGGGCGGCAGCCAGGGCTATGTGATCCGCCTGCGGGACGATGACCCCCAGATGAACATCACCATGCTGGAAAAGCTGAAGCAGGATTTCGGGATTGTAGTCAACGGCCTGGACCCCCTGCCCCAGGATGAACACGGCATCGACATCCGCCTGGTGTTCACCACCCTGCGGAAGGCGGTCATGAACCAGCACCAGTGGGACGTGCTGGAATCCGCCTATCTGGGCATCTTCTCCTTCACCCAGTTCGTCATGTGGAACGACATCCGCAACCGCTCCGATGACCTGACCAAAAATAAAATCGTCCAGAGCCTGATCGAAGGCCGCCTGATGTGGGACGCTGCCCCCATGGAACTGGGGGATTCGGTTTCGGACAGCGACGTGCTGGTGCCGGTGCCGCTGGACGCCTCCCAGCTGTACGCAGTGGACGCCGCCGCCAGGGGCAAGAGCTTTGTGCTCCACGGCCCGCCGGGCACCGGCAAGTCCCAGACCATCACCGCCATGATTGCCAACGCCCTGGCCCAGGGCAAGTCGGTGCTGTTCATCGCTGAAAAGATGGCCGCCCTGGAAGTGGTCCAGAATCGCCTGGACAAGATGGGGATCGGCCCCTTCTGCCTGGAACTGCACTCCAACAAGTCCCGGAAAAAAGACGTACTGGAACAGCTGCGGCAGGCCTCCGAGGTGGCCAAAAACGCCTCTTCCGGGGAATATGAGCGGAAGGCCGCTCAGCTGCAGCAGCTCCGCACCGGGCTGGACGCCTATGTGAAGCACCTGCACCAGACCCAGCCCAGCGGCCAGTCGGTCTTTGAACTGGTCAACACATACGAAACCTGCCGGGAAGCCCCCGAGCTCTCCGGCTTTGACGCCGGGGCTGCGGCCGCCAAAACCCGGGACCAGCTGGAACAGGAAAAACAGCAGCTGGAACAGCTGGTGCTGGCGGCCAGGGCAGTGGGGCATCCTTACCAGCACCCGCTGGCCCGGCTGGGCTGCCGCCACTATACCCCGGATATCCGAAACCTGCTGGCCTCCTTCACCGCCGATTACCAGCAGAAACTGCTGGCCCTCCAAACTGCAGCCGGTCAGCTGACCGCCGCCCTGGGGCAGACCGCCCCGGCCGCCCGGGAGGACTTTGACCGCCTGGACCAGCTGGCTCGTCAGCTGCTCCGCTGGCGGGATGTGCCCGTCCGATGGGCTACAGCCGAGGACGTGGCCCAGACTTTGCAGGATGCCCAGACCATGGAACAGGCCCTGGACCAGGCCGGCTCCCTGGGGCAGGAGCTGTCCGCTGACTGGCAGGACACTTTCTTTGACTTCGACTCTGGCCAGCTGCTGGCCCGGTACCACACCGACCCGGCGGACCTGTGGCAGTCCAGCCCCGCCCTCCAAAAGGAAGTGGAGACCATCGCCCGGGCCGCCCGGGCGTTCCTGGAGGCCGACCAGCTGAAAGCCTCCCTCGCGGATTTCTGGTACGACGACGGCCTGGAAGCCGACATCCAGCCCCTGTTGGACCTGTGCCGGACCTCGCCCAACCGCCTGTGGAGCCAGGACAGTCAGATCCAGCAGAAGGTGGCCGACCTGCAGCAGATGGCCCAGCGCTACCTCCACGCCGGACAGATCCGGGAAAAGCTGTCCGCCTCCTGGCAGGACGGCCTGTATGAAAAAGATGGCGCGTCCTTGCTGAAGGAGTACGACGCCATCCTTGCCAGGGGCTTTTTTGCGAAACTCTTTACTCTGCCCGGCTTTGTCAAGCCGCTGGCAGCTCTGGCCAAATCGGAAGAGGCCAAAAAGAACCTGCGGAGCGATCTGGAACAGCTGGCCACCTGCCAGGCCGAGCTGGCCGCCGCCGACCAGCTGCACCAGACCTATCAAAACCTGCTGCAATGGATATTCCCCGAAAACGCCGGGGACTGGCAGCAGCTTCTCACCCGGACCCAGAAGGTCCAGGAAGGGCTGGACCTGTCCCTGGTGGGGCTGCTGGGACGGTATCAGGCCTTTGCCGGGGCGGCCCGCTATGCCAAACAGCCTCTGACCTGTGCCGAATTGGAAGAGCGGCTCCAGGCCCTTCGGGCCTGGCAGACTGCCCGGGACGCCGCCCAGGCGGCTCTGGCCGACGCCGGGGCCGACCTGGAACAGCTTTACCCCGGGCCCGATCCCTGGCAGAAGGTGTGGCAGGATGCAGAAAACTGCCTGGAGGGTTCCGACTGGACGCTGCTCCGCCGGCTGGAACTGCTCCACTTCAAGCAGGAGATGAGCCGGTACGCCAAAGCCCCTGTCACTTCGGACGACGCCCTGCTGGAAGCCTTGAACAAGCTGTCATCTTACCAGTCCCAAAAGGCTGCCGCCCAGCCCATTTACGCCGGGTACAGCCAGGAGCTGGCGCCTTTCTTCCCTGAGAGTGCCCCCGACTATCACCAGGTGGCCGACAAGGCCCGGGCCATGACCGCTGCCGCAGCCGACATGGACGCCCTGGAAGGGGGCAGACACGCCCGCCAGACCCTGGGCGGACGGCCGGAAGGGACCCAGTATAGCGAGGCCTTCTGCACCGCATTGGAGCAGGCCCGGGACAGCCAGGCCCACCTGGACCAACTGTTGTCCATCGACCCCGTCGGGGCCGGCTCCATCCAGGCGGAGCTGGATTTGTGCACTGCCATCCAGCAGCACAGCGGCCAACTGAAGGAATGGTGCCATTGGAACGACACCGCAGCCCAGGCCCGGGAGGCCGGGCTGGGGCCGGCTGCTGATCTTTACTGCACCGGCGCTTCCCATGACGAGGTCATGGCCAGCTACACCAAAGCCCTCTGCAAGGCCCTGATCGACCACGCCGTCAATCAGGACCCGGTGCTGGGTGAGTTCACCGGCCTGGTTTTTGAGGGCAAAATCGAGAAATTCAAGGAGCTGGACCAGGCCTTCCAGACCGCCGCCCGGCAGGAAATTTACTGCCGGCTGGCCGCCAAAGTCCCCAACTTCACCCGGGAAGCCGCCACCAGTTCAGAACTGGGCATTTTGCAGCGGGCCATCCACAGCGGCGGCCGGGGACTGAGCATCCGCCGCCTCTTTGAGCAGATCCCCAACCTGCTGCCCCGCCTGTGCCCCTGTATGCTGATGAGCCCCATCTCGGCGGCCCAGTATCTGGACCCCCGCCGGGAACCTTTTGACCTGGTGGTCTTTGACGAGGCCTCCCAGCTGCCCACCTGCAAAGCCGTGGGCGCTCTGGCCCGGGGCCGGGACGCCGTCATTGTGGGCGACCCCAAGCAGATGCCCCCCACCTCCTTCTTCGCCTCCAGCACGGTGGACGAGGACAATCTGGAGGTGGAAGACCTGGAAAGCATCCTAGATGACTGCCTTGCACTGAATATGCCCAGCACCCACCTGCTGTGGCATTACCGCAGCCGCCATGAAAGCCTGATCGCCTTCAGCAACCATCAGTTCTATGACAACAAACTGCTGACCTTCCCCTCGGTCAACGACCGGGAATCCAAAGTCAACCTGGTCCATGTGGAAGGCATCTTTGAGCGGGGCAAATCCCGCTGCAACCAGGCAGAGGCCCGGGCAGTGGTGCAGGAATTGCAGCGCCGCTGCCATGATCCTGCCCTGTCCAGGCTCAGCGTGGGCATTGTCACCTTCAATATCTCCCAGCAAAATCTGATCGACGACCTGCTCAGCGAGGCCTGCGCCCGGGACCCTGTTCTGGAAAACTGGGCCTACAACAGCCCCGAGCCCCTGTTCATCAAGAACCTGGAAAACGTCCAGGGTGATGAGCGTGATGTGGTGTTGTTCTCGGTGGGCTATGGCCCCGACGAGGAAGGGAAAGTCCGGATGAACTTCGGCCCCCTGAACCGGGAAGGAGGCTGGCGGCGGCTGAACGTAGCCATCTCCCGGGCCCGCTGCGAGATGGTGGTATATACCAGCCTGACCCCCGAGCAGATGGACCTGACCAAAACCAGCGCCCGGGGTGTGGCAGCCCTGAAAGCCTTCCTGGAATATGCAGACGGTCGTCCCCTGGAACTGGACGAGCACACCTCCCGGCTGCCCCAGGTCCAAACCACCGCCGTGGCCGATGCCATCTGCAAGGCGCTGCAGGAGCGCAGCTATGATACGGTTTCCTCGGTGGGCCGCTCGGCCTATCGGGTGGACATCGGCGTGGTGGACAAGGACAACCCCGACCAGTATCGTCTGGGCATCCTGCTGGACGGCGGCAGCTACCGGGACGCCAAGACCACCCGGGACCGGGAAGTGGCCCAGATCAGCATCCTGGAAGGGCTGGGCTGGCAGATTCTCCGGGTCTGGACCATCGACTGGTGGGATAACCAGGAAAAGGTGCTTAGCCGCATCTTCACCTGCCTGGAGCAGCCCCGGCAGACTCGGGAAAAGGCCCCGGGCCCTGCACCTGTCCCCGCCGCCCCGCCGGCGGAACCCGTCTCGATGCCGGCTTTTTCTCCTGTGGCAGCGACCCCTGCTCCGGCCCCACTGCCAGAACAGCCGGCGCCCCAGCCCGACCCTGAGCCGGTCCCGGCCCAGGCCAAAATTGCCGCAGCCGCCCCCAAGCCGCCCCAAAAGACGGTTTCGGTTTACCGCGGCGCAGACCTGCCGGTCCACCCCATGTCCTCTTCCGACCTGGCCAATCCCCACAACCACCAGTTGATCCGGTGGAAAGTACAGGCTGTCCTGGCTACTGAGGCCCCCATCAGCGAAAACCTGCTGATTCACCGGGTGGCTCAGGGCTGCGGCATTGCCCGCACCAGCGAGGGCATCGCCCGGAGCATCCGCTCCATCTGCGATTCCATGGGCCTGATCCAAACCGCTGAGGGTGGCGCCACCGTCTACTGGTCGCCCAAACAAAACCCCAAGACCTACCGGAAATTCCGCATCAGCGGCACCGGCGTCAACAAGCGGGATGCCAAGGATGTGCCGGTTCAAGAGGTCGCCAATGCCGTATGCGCCGTCCTTCTGGACCAGGCAGCCCTGGATGAGGACAATCTAAAAAAGGCCGCCGCCCGCCTGATGGGCTATGCCCGCACCGGCCCAGTGGTGGCCGAAAAGTTCCAGGCTGCCATCCGGTTTGCGGCCCGGGAAGGCCGGATTCAGCTTGGCGCCAACGGAAACTGGACCCTTACCAGTGCCGAGCTGCAGGCCGTCACTGATGCACAGAAAACGTAATACATCCCGGTATGTTTCGGAAGTAAAAAGGCACCCGACTCCCCCCAGGGAATCGGGTGCCTTTTTCCATGTGACAGGCAAGCGGAGAAATCCAGATGTTCCATCTCGATGAAATCGACAAGATCCGACAAAAAGATTTCTTGCGAATTGGCGCAAAATATGGTATATATTATACGAAATATGTTTTGCCTTGCCTGCCTGAAAGGAGGCCGCCATGACCGCCGTCATTTATGCCCGCTATTCCTCAGACAACCAGCGAGAGGAGTCCATCGAAGGCCAGATCCGCGAATGCACCACCTACGCTGAAAAAAACGGCATCACCGTGGTCAAGCACTATATTGACCGTGCCTACTCAGCCAGAACTGCAAACCGACCGGAGTTTCAGCGGATGGTGAAAGACAGCGAACGGAGACTGTTTGACATTGTCCTGGTCTGGAAACTGGACCGCTTTGCCCGGGACCGGTACGATGCAGCCCACTACAAGCACATTCTTCAAAAGAACCATGTGAAACTGGTGTCTGCCACCGAACCCATTTCGGACAGTCCAGCCGGTATCATGATGGAAAGTATGCTGACCGGTATGGCTGAGTATTACTCGGCTGAGCTGTCTGAGAAGATCGTCCGCGGTATGACCGAAAATGTCTTGAAAGGAAAATACAACGGCGGCACCATCCCAATCGGGTATGTCATCGATGCGGAGCATCACTTTCAGATCGACCCTTTAACAGCGCCTTTTGTAGTGGAAGCATTCAAACGCTATGCTGAGGGCGCTACCATGAAACAGGTCTTGGACTGGCTCAATCGTCAGGGAGTAAAGACTGGAAAAAATCATGCCTTCACCTACAACAGTGTCCATACTTTACTGACCAATCGCCGCTACATGGGAGAGAATCGATTCCAGAACATCGTGATGCCAGATACCATCCCAGTTATCGTTGAGAAGGAACTGTTTGACCGTGTTCAAGAGAAGATGGCCAAAAATCGCCGGGCCCCTGCCCGGCACAAAGCAGAGGACGACTACCTGCTGACCACCAAGCTGTTTTGCGGGATGTGCGGTTCTATGATGTTTGGCGAGTGCGGCACCGGCCGGAACAAAACGGTCCACCACTATTACAAGTGTGCCAATGCCAAGCGCACACGAAGCTGCAAAAAGAAAACGGTCCGCAAGGTCTGGCTGGAAAACCTGGTGGTAAATGCCACAATGGAAATGCTCAAAGACGACCAGGCCATCGACGCCATTGTGGAAATGGTGATGCAGCTTCAGGATCAGGAAAACGCTACTCTGCCCCTCTTGGAAAAGCAGCTGAAGGAGACTGAAACCGGCATCCAGAATATGCTCAACGCGATTCAGGCCGGTATCCTGACCAGTTCCACCAAAGAGCGTTTGGAAGCCCTCGAGGCCCAGAAGAAGGAGCTGGAAGTCAGGATCACCGAGGAAAAGCTGGCCAAGCCCAAGCTCAGTCCGGACTTCGTCAAATTCTGGCTGACCCGGTTTCGCAAGCTGAACCCGCAGATCAAGAGCCACCGGGAAACCCTGGTCAATACCTTTGTGAATGCCATCTATCTCTATGATGACAAGGTCCTGCTCACCTTCAACTACAAAGAAGGTACCAAAACAATTTCACTGGATGATGTAGCCTCCCTGGCTGTCTCCGGGGAAAGCGGTTCGGATTTGGGTTGCCTAGCTCCACCAAAACAAAAACCCGAGGCCGCAGGCCCCGGGTTTTGTTTTGCACGGGCATCGCAGAGGCGGCCCCGGTTCGAGTCCTGTACTGCTGCGCAAGCGAGGCGCTGCCTGCGGCAGAAGCAGCCGAGCTGGAGCAGGGGCAGCGGTCTGAATGTTCAAGCGCATTGCATGCGCGCCGGAAATTCAGGGCACCGCAACCCGATCCACCAAACCTGCCAATAAGTGTCAAGCCCTAATTTTTGCAATGCAGTAAATTTCAGGT
>ERZ1643249.1293-NODE-1293-length-25355-cov-9.159249_pt1 | contig 25355 bp, 21 predicted proteins | sample MGYA00579263_ERZ1643249 | MGnify/ENA primary metagenome ERZ1643249 (study PRJEB29033, sample SAMEA4952264) | chicken gut metagenome | biome: Broiler Chicken; feature: Gastrointestinal Tract; material: Caecum | place: Ireland | collected 2018 | study: Broiler...
TCTCTTACATTTGGAATTTAGTTTTTCTTTTGGAAGTTACTTTTACAACTCACCATTTTTGCAATTATCGTAAACTTATGATAAAATATTTGCAAAGGCCATGGCCTTATATTATTTTATAGGAGGTATTTTAATTTTTTATTTTTGTTTTTAACCAATATCAGTACAGAAAGGAGTTGCTCTATGAGTATGAAACTCAGTAGCGAGAAAGAACATCTTGTTTTGGACAATCAGAGATTAGTTCATTATCTAGTACGGAAATTGGGGGTAACTCCAAATTCTTCAGAGTACGTAGATATTGTTTCTATAGGTACGATTGGCTTGGTAAAAGCCGCTATTACTTTTGATTCATCAAAAAAGATTAAATTTGCAACATATGCTTCAAAATGTATAAATAATGAAATTTTTATGCACTATCGGAAAGCTAACAAATATGCAAATGACATTTCTATTGATAAACTTATCGGAGATGATAGAGAAGTTAATAAATTTACTTTAAAAGACACACTTGAAGATCCTAATTCTAACTTTGTTGAAGAAATAGTAAACCAAGATACCTTTATTCAATTGGTTAGTATTGTTCTAAACTATCTAGAAAGCAAAAATAGGATTGTAATGCTTTATCGAATGGGTAATATAGCTCAATCAGATATTGCAGAAAAACTAAATATTTCTCGAACTTATGTATCAAAAATTGAGAAAAAAGCCATTTTCAAAATTCGAGAAATCTTTAACCATCAAGTACATTATAAGGAGGTATTTTCTATGGACATAATAGGGGACACTTATAAAATTACTTTTGCTTCCAAAGACATTAGTAATTTTAATAAGATTTTTGCAACACTCTTACAAAATCTAACATCTGCTACAACTTTACCTGACTTTAAGGTTGACTGCAACAGGAAACGGATTATAGTTCAGATACCTGCACATCCAGAGTCCTTTTCCTTCATTGCTCAAATTATTCAAGAAATTGATGATTTTAGCATAACATTTGTATCTAATAAAAATACATTGCCTACAGACAATACTGTCTCACAGGAAGTTAAGTCAGGTGATAAAGATGAAAGCAATGACACAGCTGAAGAAATCGAATCCAGTACAATAGTACAATATTCTGATGCGATTTCAGATGTTATAAATGAAACTGAATCAGCTGAAACTGCAGAGGAATCAGAAACAATTGAGAACCCAGAAGAAGTTGCAACAAGCACTATGGAACAGGAAGATCATGATTCAGATACTGTTGATACAGCTAAAAAAACATTGGTTGAAAAATCGATTGTCGAAGATACTGCATCTACTTCAGAAGAATTAGATACAGTTGCTGAAACAGATGCTGAATCTACAGTTGAAAGAGTCAGTCAGGTTAAACAAAAGAACAAGGACCTTATAACTGCTACAGGTAGAGATGAATGTCGCGTAAAAGCTGTAGAACCTCATGTCGTTGAAAAAAGCAACACAAGTACAAGCATAGGAATGACACAGATTGACAAATCCAAAACAACGAAAAACAATATTGGTAAGACAAAAAGACATACAAGTCAGAGTAAGAAAGTAAGGGAATTCATCCTCACGCTTGACAGATTTAGTGTTGAGCAGGTAAGATCTAATTTCCCTGATATTCCTGTCGCAATAGTTAATAATGTTATTAGACTCGCTAAAACAAAGGGGTTGATAACATGCGTAGCTAGAGACGAATATGTCGTGAATAATACTTAAAATACCAAAGGCATTGCTATTAAAATTAATAGCAATGTCTTTAATTTTACAAAAAAACAGATACAATAGTAGCTGTTTCGATTTAGTAAATCAATGTAAATATATGAATCCATTTATACTTTAGCATATATACCACTAGATTTTCATAAAAACAAGAAATACAAAGACAAAATATATTACCTAATTTTAGAAATTCCATAATGCATGACCATGAAACAGGATTATATAATTTTGGTATAAGATCCCATCATTTAATTTGATAATAATCTTTCTGAAAGAGATTTAAGAGAGACAAAATTAAAGAAAAAAGTATCAGGATGTCATAGATCATTTGAAGGATTAAAAGATTATAGCAACATAAGAACGATAATAAGAACATGTATAAAGCAAGGAAAAAGCTATTTTGGATATTTAATCTATAACAAATATTATCTAGTAACATTTAACTGTTATCATAATATTATTTTCATCACATATATTTTAATAACTACAGTTAAAGAAAGGATTTCAATATGTTTATATTTAATTTTAAAGTAAATGGAAGTAAAATTTTTAAATATTTTTTCACAGGTATTGTATTGCTGATTATAGGTATTTTAATATTTGTTAGTATCCAATTATTTTTAGGAGCTAAAAACCAAAAAAATGTATCTAGTTGCATGCCTCAAAATAGTGTTTCAAAAATTTCTTCAAAAAATTATACAAATGTTTTAAAAGCTGTTCATGAAAATATAGACAATTATGTTGGAATGAGGATTAACTTTACTGGTTATGTTTATAGAGTTTTGGATTTAACAGATACACAATTTATATTAGCTAGAGATATGATTATTTCTTCTGATTTTCAATATGTAATTGTTGGATTTCTTTGTGAATTAGATAATGCAAAAGATTTTAAAGATGAAACTTGGGTTGAATTGACTGGTGAAATTACTAAAGGTGATTATCATGGCGATATGCCGATTATTAAAGTTACTGAGATAAAAACAGTTGATAAACCTAATGAAGAATATGTTTATCCTCCTGATGAAAGTTATATTCCGACAAGTGATATATTGTAAAAAGCATATAGACTTATAATATATATCTTCAAGAAATAGACTAAGCAATAACAAATCCCCTATTTAATCAGGGGATTTTAGTTGTTTTTGTTTACTTTACAATAAAATTATGATATCATAGTTACATAATTTTAAATTCGGAGGTAAATTATGGAAAAAAATGAACTAATTTTAATTCTAGATTTTGGAGGACAATATAATCAACTAATTGCAAGAAGAGTAAGAGAATGTAATGTATATTCAGAAGTTGTACCTTATGACATTTCTATTGAAAAAATCAAAGAAAAAGCACCTAAAGGAATTATCTTTACAGGTGGACCAGCAAGTGTTTATGGTGAAGATTCTCCTAAATGTGCTAAAGAGATTTTTGATTTAGGAATCCCTGTTTTAGGAATTTGTTATGGTATGCAACTTATGACTCATACATTAGGTGGAAATGTATCAAGAGCCAATACAAGAGAATATGGGACAACGAAAGTAAACATTAATAGTAACTCTCCCCTATTCCAAGGTTTTGAAAACACAAATGATTTCTTAATGAGCCACACAGATTTTGTATCAGAAGTACCAAATGGCTTTAAAAATATCGGCTCAACAGAACATTGTCCAAATGCTGCAATGGAAAATCCAGACAAAAAATTATATGGTATACAATTTCATCCAGAAGTAAACTTGTCTGTAAATGGAACAAAAGTTATAGAAAACTTTTTATTTAACATTTGTAATTGTTCTGGAGACTGGCAGATTTCTTCTTTTGTTGAAGAAAGTATAAAATCATTAAAAGAAAAAATTGGAGATAAAAAAGCTTTATGTGCATTATCTGGTGGAGTTGATTCTTCAGTTGCAGCTGTATTATTAAATAAAGCAATTGGTAAAAACTTAACTTGTATCTTCGTTGACCACGGCTTACTTCGTAAGAATGAAGGTGATGAAGTGGAACAAATTTTTAGAAATCAATTTGATATTAATTTAATTAGAGTTAATGCACAAGACAAATTTTTATCTAAACTTGCAGGTATTACAGATCCAGAAAAGAAAAGAAAAATTATTGGTGAAGAATTTATTAGAGTTTTTGAAGAAGAAGCTAAAAAAATTGGAACAGTAGATTTTTTAGTTCAAGGAACTATATATCCTGATGTTATAGAAAGTGGATTAGGTAAAAGTTCTGTTATAAAAAGTCATCACAATGTTGGTGGACTACCTGACTATGTAGATTTCAAAGAAATAGTAGAACCTTTAAGAAATTTATTCAAAGATGAGGTAAGAAAAACAGGATTAGAATTAGGTATACCAGAAAATCTAGTGTTTAGACAACCATTCCCTGGACCTGGCTTAGCTATAAGAATTATTGGAGATATTACAGAAGATAAATTAAATATCTTAAAAGAAGCAGATAGCATTTTTAGAGAAGAAATTGCAAATGCTGGACTTCATAAATCAATTAATCAATATTTTGCAGTACTAACAAATCTTAGATCTGTTGGTGTTATGGGTGATGAAAGAACTTATGATTATACTATCGCTCTACGTGCAGTTGAAACAACTGACTTTATGACAGGAGTTTGGAGTAAAATACCTTATGAAATATTAGAAAAAGTTTCTTCAAGAATTGTAAATGAAGTTAAACATGTAAATAGGGTTGTTTATGATATTACTTCTAAGCCACCAGCAACAATTGAATGGGAATAGAAAATGCGTGTGAATTACACACGCATTTTTTTCGTAACTACGGAATTTTGTGAATACTACGGAATCTTATAAATTCCTTTTACTTCATTTAGATGACTATCTATGTCTTCTATTTTCGAAAGATTACTTATTTTTTCAACGAACTTTATCTTTGCTAGTATTTCTTCTTTTGAATTAATACTACCATGAACATAATATTCTCCTGGGAATATTATTTCTTCCTGAAAATTACTTTCTAAACATAGATATTGTATTATGCCATTGGATATCACTTCTAAATTTAATGATTTTTCGGATATTTTTCCTGCAATATAATCGTCAGTTAGAAAACCTTTAATCTCATTATCTATTATGATAATATATCCATCATTATAGCAAATAGTCTCATAATCCAATTCATCATTCCGTTGTCCTTTTAATGATAATATCCGTAGTTCAATTTTGTAATATGATTTCATGTTTAACCTCCACTTTTCTTTATTGAAAAAAGTTACCTACTACAAATCTCTAATATTATATTAACATAAATCCAGGATTTTTTCAAATATTGTCACTTTTTATCAAAAATTGTTTTAAATACCCCTTGGTCTATCAAATTTGCAAATATGTTTTTTATAATAATTAAAACAATTGGTCCAATTAATAATCCAATCACACCAGTAATCTTAAAACCTGTATACATTGCTATTAATGTAAATATTGGATGTACCCCAATATTTTTACTTACTAATTTAGGTTCCAAAAATTGTCTTACTACAGACATTATTATAAATAATGTAACTATAGCTATTCCTAAGGATAGATCTCCATTTAAACCAGAAATTACAGCCCAAGGTATCATAACAGTTCCAGAACCCAAAATTGGAAGAGCATCTACAAATCCGATGAATAATGCCATTAATAATGGATATTCAATGTTGAATTTTAAAAATGATAATATATATAATCCAAATAAAGAAATCAAAAAAGATACTAAAATTAATGTTGCTTCTGCTCTTAAATATCCTCCTAATGTTTGTATCAAATCTTTTAAGTGATTACTTAATCTTTTCACCCAAGCTTTTGGTAAATGATATTCTATTTGATCTAATATATATATTTTATCTACACATATAAAATACAAAGCCAAAATTGTTATTCCTACACATATTGCTATTTCTGGTAATTTTGTAACTATATCTATTAGACCATTCAAAGCATTTCTAAGCCAGTTTGATATAGTTTGTAAAAAATCACCACTAGACTCCTGAACTATATTTAATATTTCATCAGACAATTTTATTTTATCAAAATTGAATTCTTGTATTAACCCTTGAATTTGCACAGAAGCTTTATCAACATAATCATTTAAGCCTTGTAATAGACTTGAAGATTCAGAAAATAAAGTTACAATAATCCAAGCTAATATCCCCAATATTATGACTGATACTATTATAAAGATAATAATTGAGCTAGTCCTTCTTGTTAATTTAGTTTTTTTCATTATAAATTTTATTAATGGTTCAATCATTAAAGAAATAATAAATGCAATTAAAAAAGGCATATAAAAAATTGATAATTTTAAAGCTAAATAAAGTCCAATTATCAGCAATATTACATATAATATATTTTTTGTAACTCTTGTCCAATATGGTACATTTATAATCATTTATCCCTCCTGCTGTTACAATAATGTAACTATAAAAACAAAATGACCTACTAGTTCTTTTCTTATTATATGTATGATATTCTTTTATATACATTTTTTCTATGGGACAAATCTCGTTTCGCGAAAACTTTTCTCTACTTTTCTATTTTAATTATATATATTTAAGTTCTCAAAGAAGCGTAAAGATTTGTCGACGCGAAAAAGTGCATAAGTCTTAATATCGTTAACTTACACACTTTATTTTATCTCACTTAATATAAATCAATTATTAAAAAAGTTTATTCTGCATTTTTCTTTGTATCACAATCACATATATCTTCAAAAGTAATACAAATTTCCTTTTCATCTAAATTATTTCTATTATGTGCTATATCTCCTAATGTTAATATACCTACAACCTTATTGTTATTATCACAAACAGGCAATCTTCTTACCTTATTTGTTCCCATCTTATTTTCAGCATTTGACATTTCCTCATTTTCTTCACAGGTACATACTGATGTTGTCATTATATCACTAACAGGTGTTGATTTAACATCTTTATCACAAGCAATACTTCTTAAAATAATATCTCTATCTGTTACAATACCACATAAGCAATTATTATTATCACAAATAGGTATAGAACCTATATGATTCTGACACATTAATTTTGCAACTTCATTTATTTTTGTTTCCGGTTTCACACAACAAACATCTGTACACATACAATCTTTAACTTTCATTTTATTTACCACCTTTCAAAAATTCTCAATATTATTTTTTACAATTTTTTAAATAGTATTCAAATTTTATTTTGAAAAATTGGTAAAATTTTCTAAAAAAGCAAAGAGACAGTTGGACCAGGTCTGAAAATGTATGAGATGAAACATTTTAAGCTAATTCTGTCAAACTAAGTCCGAAAAAAATGTAGTTGGCCAGGGCCAGAAATTAATCATTTCTAGTATTCATATATATCATATAATGGCTGATATTCTCGAGGCATTATTGGTGGTCTCATTGGTGGGCGTGGTTGGTTATTATGAGGTGGTCTATGTGGAAAATTATTATTTCGTCTTCTTAATAATTCTCTTATTAACAATATTTTTATTAAATCCCTTAAATTATTGTTTGAAAATACCCTCCTATCTTGTGCTCCATCATTTCTTGTCTCGGCTTTTTTTTGTTGTGCTACTTCTTTTGTTGATTCACTTCTATTTTCAGTTCCTCTTACATTTGTTGCTGAAATATTATTTCCTAAATTTATATTTACATTTATTTGATTATTATCCTCTAAAGCTGAATATATTTCATCTGTCATTCTTTCAATTTCTTCTGTTGTATTTGCTGTCATGTTTCTTTCACACGCTTTTTGTACCATTGGATATATAATTCTATATATCTCTGGATAACTTTGTTCTAAATCGTTTCTCATGTTTACTTGAGATGATGTTGAATATCCTACATTGTACATTCCATTCTGATTAAAATTTGAATTGCTTGGATATCCTAAAATACTTCTTATGTAGTTCTCATAATTGTTATCATACATATCAATTCCTCCTTTATTCGTAAAAGCGATAAAATTCTTTTACATGATTGCATAAAATATTTAATTTTTTATACATATTCTTTTTACAAGATATGTTGATAACAATCAAAAGGTTCATAGTCCTTTTACTAAATCTTTAAATTTATTGCCTCTATCTGCAAAGTTTTTAAACATGTCAAAACTTGCACTGGCTGGAGAAAATAACACTACATCCCCTTTACCAGCATTCTTTTTTGCTATAGGAATAGTTTCTTCTAATGTTTCACACATATAAATATCTAAATTTTTATTTTCTTTTTCTAATTCATCTTTTACTACTTCATATATTTTTCCAGAAGTTTGACCAATTAAAATTAATGTTTTTACCTTTTCAATAATTGGTTTTGCAAGAGGTGTATAATCCAAATTTTTGTCATATCCACCAGCAATTAAAACAATTTTTTCTTTAAAAGCATTAATACCTGACAAAGTCCTAGATGGTGAAGAACTTGCTGAATCGTTATACCATTTAACTCCATCTATTTCTCTTATAAATTCTATTCTATGTTCTACAGGTTTAAATTCTTTAATTGCTTTTACTGCTGTTTCACAATCAACCAAACTTGAAGTTGCAGCAATAGCTGTTGCAATATTTTGATAATTATGATTTCCTCTTAATATAACATCTTCCGTGTTCAAAATATGTTTCCTTACCCTATCATCACATTCTTTTATTACATCATCATCTACAATATATCCATTGTCCAATTTTGTTTTGTTGCTAAAGAAAATAACTTTACCTTTTGCTTCTTCAGCACATTTTTTGGTGATTTCATTATCATAATTTAGAACTAATATTCCATTTTCATCTTGATATCTAAAAATATTCTTCTTACTATCTATATATTCTTGATAATCTTTATGTATATTTAAATGATTTGGTGTTATATTAGTAATAACAGCTATTTGCGGACTCACTTGCATTCCCATCAATTGAAAACTACTTAACTCTAGGACAACAATGTCTTCTGGAGTTATATCTGGTAATTTTGTAAATAATGGTGTACCTATATTTCCACCTAAAAATGTTTTGTATCCACCTTTTTGCAATATTGCATTTATCAAACTTGTTGTTGTTGTTTTTCCATCACTGCCTGTAATTCCTATTATTTTTGCGGGACACATTTCCATTAAAAGTTCTACTTCTGTTGTTACCAATGCTCCCCTGTTTGCTTCTTCTACTAATTCAGGTTTTGTAGGTAAGCAACTAGGTGAACGAAATATAACATTAAAATTTTTTAGGTATTGCAAACAATCATTTCCTAGATGTAGAATAAATCCATATTTAGTAATTTTATCAATTATATCTTTCGGAATTTTATCATATTCTCTTTCATCAAATACAGTTACATTTGCTTTTTTCTCGTATAAATAATCTAAAAGTGGTAAATTACTTACACCTAATCCTATTATGGCTACTTTTCTATATCTTATGTATTCATTAAATTCATTTAATTTTTGATTTGTATAATTCATTTTTGAACCTCCTGACAAAGATTATATATCAATTATATAAAAAAAACAAATAATAGTGAATATTTTTTCATTTATAGTACAAAATATTATTGATACTTGTTACAGTTCAACACATAATTTCCAGAATATATATTATTTTAAGATGAAAATATATATTCTGGAAATTATACACTAATCTGTAACTAATGTTTGAGGAGGTGCTTTTATATGGGAAAGAAAAATAAAGAAAAGAAAAATAATAACAGTAATTCAAATAACCAAAATAACAATAATGAAAGACAAAACAACAATAATAAATAAGGACAATATCGGTGTCCTTTAATAAAGAAAATAGGAAAACTTAATTTTTTCTATTCAACAAAAAAGAGACATTTTCAGACCTGGTCCGAAGTGTCTCTTTTTGTTTAGATATTATATTTTTTCCTCTTTGTATAAGTTGTATGTAAAAGTTTTTCTGCTATTTCACTTCCTGGTTTTTCTAAAAAGTCTGCATATAGTTTTTTCATAACCGGGTTTTCATGAGATTTTCTAACAATACTTCTTTCATCTATAGAATATATCGCATCAGCTCTCAATTTTCTTACATCTACTTCTGCTCTTATCTTAGAACTTTTTATAGGTTGTCCTCCACCCATAATACATCCGCCTGGGCAAGCCATTATTTCTACAAATTGATAATTTGCTTTTCCTGATTTTATTTCTTCTAGAATCGTTTTTGCATTAGCTAAACCACTAGCTGCAACTACATTTATTTCCTTTCCTGCAATATTAATTGTAGCTCTTTTTATTCCTTCTCCCCCTCTTACTTGTTCAAAGTCTATTTTTGGTAGATCTTCTCCTGTTAAAGTATCTTGAGCTGTTCTTAATGCTGCTTCCATAACTCCACCTGTTGTTCCAAATATTGCACCTGCTCCACTTGATTCTCCCATAGGGCTATCAAAATTACTATCTTCTAACTTTTCAAATTCAATATTTGCTTGTTTTATCATCCTTGCAAGTTCTCGTGTCGTTATGACATTGTCTACATCATATAAGTCGTCCTCTTTCATTTCTGGTCTTTGTCTTTCAAATTTTTTTGCAATACATGGCATAACAGAAACTACATAAATTTTAGATGGATCTAATCCTTCTCTTTTTGGATAATATGTTTTTAATATAGCACCAAACATTTGATGAGGTGATTTACAACTAGATAAATGTGGTAATAATTCTGGATAATTCATTTCTATGTATTTCACCCATCCTGGACTACAAGATGTAATCATTGGTAGATTATCATTTTTCTTAAACCTTTCGACAAATTCATTTGCTTCTTCCATTATTGTAAGATCAGCACCTGTATTAGTATCAAATACTTTATCAAATCCTAGTCTTTTTAATGCTGTAACCATTTTTCCTACAACATTTGTACCAATCGGTATCCCAAATTCTTCTCCTAATGCAACTCTTATTGATGGAGCTGTTTGTACAATAACAGTTGTATCTGGATCTTTTAATTTTACCCAAACATCATTAATTGTTTCTTTTTCATGTAATGCACCTGTTGGACATGCTTCAATACATTGACCACAAAATGTACAATTTACATCATTTAAACTATGATCTCCTACTGTAGAAATGCATGATTCAAATCCTCTATTAATACAATCAATAGCACCTATTTTTTGTACATTTTTACAAGCAGCCACACATCTTCTACATAATATACATTTATTGAAATCTCTTACTATTGATGGAGATAAATCATCAATTTTATGTTTTGTTCTTTCTCCTTCAAATTCTATATTTAACACATTAAATTTTGTTGCCAAAGTTTGTAATTCACAGTTTCCCGAACGAGTACATGTTAAACAATCTTTGGCATGGTTTGAAATTATTAAATCCAAAATAACATGTCTAGCTTCTAATACATTTGGTGTGTGTGTATGGACTACCATGCCCTCTTCTACTGTCTGTATACATGATGTTGCAAAACCTCTTCTTCCTTCTACTTCTACAATACACATTCTGCAGTCTCCAACCTCATTAATGTCTTTTAAAAAACATAATGTTGGAATATCTATCCCTGCTTTTTTGGCTGCATTTAGTATTGTTGTTCCTTTAGGTACTATTACTTTTTGTCCATCAATTGTTAAGTTAATCATTTCTTTTTCCATATTTACATCTCTCTTTCTTTAATTTTAAAAGATCTGGCCTGTCCCTTTTGGACAATTTTTGTCCATTTTGGCACGTCCCTAATTTCCAATTGCATGGAATGGGCAAGTAGAAATACAAGTACCACATTTGATACATTTCTCTTGATTAATAATTCTTTTATCTCTTCCTATTCCATCTATTGCATTAACTGGGCAATGCTTTTGACATAAACCGCATCCCTTACATTTTTCTTCATCTATTGTAATTTTTGCCATCGCCTTACATTCTAATGTTCTACATTCTTTTTGAATAGCATGTTGCCTAAATTCTTCTCTAAAATATTTTAATGTACTTATTACTGGATTTGGTGCACTTTGCCCTAATCCACATATACTTGATTTCTGTATATTTACTGCTAATTTCTCTAATTTATATATATCTAACTCTTCTCCTTCACCATTACATAATCTTTCTAATATTTCTAACATTCTTTTTGTTCCAATTCTACAAGGTGTACATTTACCACAACTTTCACTTACTGTAAATTCTAAGTAAAATTTTGCTAAACATACCATACATTTAGTATCATCCATAACAATTAATCCTCCAGATCCCATCATAGAGCCAATCTCTTTTAAAGATTCATAATCGATAGGTGTATCTAAATGTTCCTTTGGAATACAACCACCAGAAGGTCCTCCTGTTTGAGCAGCTTTGAATTCTCTTCCATTCGGAATTCCTCCTCCAATATCATAAATAATTTCTCTTAAAGTTGTTCCCATAGGTACTTCTACTAATCCAATATTATTGACATTTCCACCTAAAGCAAATACTTTGGTTCCTTTTGAACTTTCTGTCCCTATTGAAGAATACCATTTAGCACCATTTAAAATAATTTGTGCAATATTAGCATATGTTTCAACATTATTAATTAATGTTGGTTTTCCCCATAATCCTGATTGTGCTGGATATGGTGGCTTTACTCTTGGCTGACCTCTTTTTCCTTCAATTGATTCTAATAAAGCTGTTTCTTCTCCACAAACAAATGCTCCTGCACCTAGTCTTATTTCTACATCAAAGCTAAAATCTGTATCAAATACATTTTTACCTAATATCCCATAATCTCTTGCTTGATTAATTGCAATTTTTAGTCTTTGAACAGCAATTGGATATTCTGCTCTAACATATATATATCCTTTATTAGCCCCTATTGCATAACCTGCAATCATCATTGCTTCTAAAACAGAATGTGGGTCACCTTCTAGTATACTTCTATCCATAAAAGCTCCTGGGTCACCTTCATCTGCATTACATACAACATATTTTTGTTCTCCTTCTGAAGCTTTTGTTAGCTCCCATTTTTTGCCTGTAGGGAAACCTGCTCCTCCTCTGCCTCTCAATCCAGATTCTTTTATAACATCTATAACTCCATCTTGTGACATTTCTTTTAAAACTTTTTCTAATGCTTTATATCCATCAAAAGCTATGTATTCATCAATTTCTTCTGGATTTACAACTCCACAATTTTTAAGTGCAATTCTTTTTTGCTTTTTATAAAAATTCAATTCATCTAAACTATTTACTAATTTTCCATCTATATCTTTACAAAGTAATCTTTCTACCCTTTCACCATTTATAATATGTTTTTCAATTATTTCTTCACAATCATCAGGTGTAACTAATGAATAAAAAGTATCTTCTGGTCTTATAATAACAATAGGACCTTTTGCACAAAGACCAAAACAACCTGTTTTTATAACTCTTACATTTGTTATATTTCTTTCTTTTAGTATTTTTCTGAAACTTTCTAAAATTTGAGGTGATTTTGAAGAAGTACAACCAGTACCATGGCAGACTAAAATATGTTTTTCTCTTGTATCTGCTTTTGTATTTACTCTTAAATCTAACTCTTTTCTTTTTTCTTCTCTTAACTCATGAATCTCTTGCAAGCTTTTCATATTTTCCTCCTTTTTAACTATTCTCTTTATTTAAAATTCCATCTAAAACTTCGTCTAATTTTTTAACAGTAGCTTTTCCATATACTTCACCATTTACTGTAAATACTGGAGCTAAACCACAAGCGCCAACACATCTAGTTTTCTCTATAGAAAATAGCCCATCTTGTGTGGTTTCCCCTGGTTCTATTTGTAATCTATCTTTTAATCTATCCATTATCTTTTGAGAACCTTTTACATAACATGCTGTTCCTAAGCATACTGAAATATTATATTTTCCTTTTGGTTTTAAAGTAAATCTCGAATAAAAAGTTACGACTCCATAAATTTCTGCCATTGGAATATCTAAAAATTCAGAAAGAGCTTTTTGTGCATCTTTTGGTATATATCCATAATGTTCTTGTACCTCATTTAACATTTGAATTAAATTATCTTTTATTGGTTTGTATTCTTCGAATAAACTTTCAATGAAATTATCTTTTTTATTATTTGCTTCTTCATTCATTTTATTTCCTCCTAACTCATATATATTATTGAGTGACTATCTAGATTATATCAAAGTAAAGTTTTTTATACAACTTTTTTTTAGTTTTTTTAATTATATTGACTTTTTTGTCGAAACATGCGAAAATTTAATTGTAAGAAAAATAGAAAGGGGGATTTTATATGGATTATTATTATCCAAGTACTTATGATTATTATGACTATGGATATGTACCTACAGATTCTTCAATAATTACCGCTGTATCTGCAATATTAGGAGCTTTTTTAGGAATTATAATCGTTGTTGCTATAGTAATTGCAATACTTAATATTACTGGAATGTGGAAAGTATTTACAAAAGCTGGTGAAAAAGGTTGGAAATGTATTATACCTATATATAATTTAGTTATATTATTTAAAATTTCTGGACTTTCACCATGGATTATCTTTGGATATTTAGCTGGAATTATACCATTTGTTGGTTGGATTGTATGTTTGGGTATTTCAATATATCAATGTAACTCACTAGCTAAATCATTTAATAAAGATGTTGGATATACTATAGGCTTATTGTTTTTACCAACTATATTCTATCTAATTTTAGGTCTTGGTAAAGCTGAATATGTTGGAAAAGGAAACTTTTCAACTGCGTCAACTACTTACCAAGGTGATGGTATAGTAAATATCTCAGAAAATCCACAAAATACATCGCAAAATGATAATAGTAATGATAATTCTGAATTATAAGAAGCTTAACCTTGTTGTATACAGAAAAATCAAATTATATGATATTTATATGATTTAAGCCGAAAGTTATATTATAATATTTTATGAAATTAAATGTGCAAATGGAGGAATATTACAAATTCTTACATTACCAAGTAGGAGAATCTCGAATTGCCTAATTTGAGAGGTGCCTGCTTGATAGTGTTAGAATTTGTATATTACGTAATGCCAGCCATTTAAATTTATAAAATATTATAATATAACTTTCGGCTTTTTAAATCTTTATGAAATCAATTTTTCTAATTCTTTTATTTTATCTCTAAGCTCAGCAGCTTTTTCAAATTCCATTTCAGCTGCATATTTTAACATTTCATCAGTTAATTTATTAATTGTATCTTTTATATCTTCTTCTTTCTCTAATTTATACTCTACTTCTATATCATCTGTAATAGTAACTTTTATAGTATCACGTACAGATTTCCTTATTGTCTTAGGTGTTATATTATGTTTTTTATTATATTCCTCTTGTATTTTTCTTCTTCTATTAGTCTCTGTTATAGCTTTTTCCATACTTTCTGTTAACTCATCTGCATACATAATAACTGTACCATCTGTATTTCTTGCCGCTCTTCCTATTGTTTGGATCAAAGACCTTTCTGAACGTAAAAATCCTTCTTTATCAGCATCTAATATAGCAACTAAAGAAACTTCTGGAATGTCTAGCCCTTCTCTTAATAAGTTAATACCAACTAAGACATCAAATTCTCCTAATCTTAAATTTCTTATAATTTCCATTCTTTCCAATGTTTTTGTATCTGAATGCATATAATTTACTTTAATATCTAATCCCTTTAAATAATCTGTTAAATCTTCTGCCATTTTTTTAGTTAAAGTAGTAACAAGAACTCTTTCATTTTTTTCTACTCTGATACGAATTTGTTCTAATAAATCATCAATTTGATTTGTTACTGGTTTTACTTCTATTTTAGGATCTAATAAACCTGTTGGTCTTATAATTTGTTCTACTAAGTTTTCTTTACTATGTTCTTTTTCATAATCACCTGGTGTTGCACTAACAAAAACAACTTGATTTAATCTTTGCTCAAATTCTTCAAACTTAAGAGGCCTATTATCAAAAGCAGAAGGCAATCTAAAGCCATAATTAACTAATGATTCTTTTCTTGAATGGTCTCCATTATACATGGCTCTTACTTGAGGGATTGTAGCATGAGATTCATCTATTAATAACAAGAAGTCCTTTGGGAAGTAGTCAAATAAAGTATATGGTGGACTACCTGCTGGTCTTCCACTTATATGTCTAGAATAATTTTCTATTCCTGAGCAAAATCCCGTTTCTTTCATCATTTCCATATCAAAATTTGTTCGCTCTTCTATTCTTTGTGCTTCAATTAATTTATTTTGCGACTTAAAATATTTAACTCTTTCTTCCATTTCTTGTTCAATAGTTACAAGTGCTCTATCCATTTTTTCTTTTGTTGTAACATAATGTGATGCTGGAGATATTAAAATATGTTTTCTTGTACCTATTGGCTTTCCTGTTAAGGGGTTAATTTCTGTTATTTTTTCTATTTCATCTCCCCAAAATTCCACTCTTACTGCTGATTCTGATTTATCTGAAGGATAAATTTCAACAATATCCCCCTTTGCCCTAAAAGTACCTCTTTGAAAATCAATTTCATTTCTAGTATATTGCATAGTTATTAGCTTTCTTAAAACTTCATCTCTGCCCTTTTGCATTCCTGGTCTTAAAGATAACATCATCTCTTGGTAATCAACTGGATCTCCTAAACCATATATACACGAAACTGATGCTACAATTATTACATCTCTTGTTTCAAATAATGATAATGTTGCAGAATGTCTAAGTTTATCTATTTCATCATTTACAGATGAGTCCTTTTCAATGTATGTATCTGATTGAGGAATATAGCTTTCTGGTTGATAATAGTCATAGTAAGACACAAAGTACTCAACATTATTTTCTGGAAAAAACTCTTTAAATTCGCTGTATAATTGCCCTGCAAGAGTTTTATTATGTGCCAAAACAAGTGTTGGCTTTTGAACTTCTTGAATAATATTGGCCATTGTAAATGTTTTACCGAGAACCTGTAACTCCTAAAAGTGTCTGAAATTTTTTTCCTTCTTTTATTCCGTTGCTTAAATATTCAATTGCTTTTGGTTGGTCTCCTGTTGGTTTATATTCTGAATGTAATTTAAACATAACTTCCTCCTTGTGTCTTAAACTATATTATCAAATTAATCTATCTTTTCTATATTTAATATAACTTTTCTCATCATAGAAACATCATTTAAAGTAACATCACCATCATTATTTATATCAGCTGCTTTTTGATATTCATCTCCTAATATTTCAGCTTTCAAAATATGTTTTCTCAATTTTGATAAATCTGAAATTGTTATATCTCCATCACTGTTTAAGTCTCCTCTAACAATAAGCACATACTCTTTCCCTGTATCTGTAATCAATTTATCTCCTGTTACTACTAAATCAGAATTTTGTATTTCATTACCTGATTTATCTACTAATTTGTAACTAACTTCTGTAGAAATATTACTTTTAAATGTTGATACATCTGTATCAGGTGTAATTTTGATTATCATATTTGAACTTGTATTTACTTCATATTTAGATGATTTTATTGTATCATCTATTTCTGGTTCTTCTACAATTGTTGTAACTTCAAATGTTTCAACTTTTGCATTTCCTGCCAAATCTCTAACATATATAGTATATTTACCATTTTGTGTAATATTTATTGCTGCTTTTACATTATTTCCATCTTTTATTACATTTAATTCTTGACCATTATCTTGAAAATAATTTATATTTTGCTCTCCTTTAGCTACTTTTACAATATCAACATCTGTAAGAGCATCTGAAAATATAAATGATGCAACTACATTTTCGTTATCAGTGTTTTCTTGTTTAATAGTTATTTCAGGTGCTGTTTTATCTATTATAAAATTAACAATTGTTTCATTACTTGCCTCATCAACAGCTCTTAAAACATATTTTCCTTCTTCTTCAATTGTATCTCCATTATTATATCCTTCTACTGTATTTCCATTTCTTGTTAAATATATCTCTGATAAATTTTCATCAGTTATATTTGGTGTAATTGATTGATTATATATTTTGTTATTTTCAACTCCATCAATTTTTGGAGATGTTGTATCAGGGTCTTCTACAGGTTTTTCATCTATATTTGTAATATTGATTTCTTTTACTACTTCACTTCCTTCTTCATCTTTTGCATATACAGTATAAACACCTATTTCATTTATTTCAAATTGTGTATTAATTAATTTTCCAACACTTCCTTGCCCTATACGTGTTCCATTTGTTTCAAAATATTCTATTTGTTGACTTCCTTTAGCCCATTTTATTTCATCTATATATGAATCTTTATCACTTACAGATACATCTATTTGTTTTGGATTTTCTTCATTTTGTGATAAAGTAATTTCTGGTGGTTGGTTTGGTTCAGGCTCATCTATTCCTGTTATTGTTTTTGTTACCATGTATGAATAGCCTTGTTCATCTTCAATATATATATTTATTGTACAATTTTTACTAACTGAATAATTTGCTGTTACTTCTTTCCCCTCAGTTATTGGAATTTCTTCTCCATTATTTTTAAAATATTCAATATCAACATCATTTCCTATAGCAACTTTCATCTTAACAATATTACATATTTCATTTGTTGCTTTTATTGTTAATTCTGTAGGTGAATCTTCATCTTGAGTAATTTCTATATTCATATTTTTATCATTTTGTGTTATTCTTTTTTCAGTCATTTTTTTGTATCCTGCTTCATCTTCTATATAAAATACATATGTATCATCTTCTGGAGCAGTATATGAGATATTCACTTCTTGATTTGGTGAAAATTCTAATTCTTCTCCTTTTGTTTTAAAATCATCAAAACTTAGATTTTCTGATTTTTTTGCAACCTTTACTTTTACAATATTACAAATTGTATCTTTTATCTGTAAATTTACTTCTCTAGTATTACTTCCATTTGTAATTGTTACTTGAATAGGAGTATTTTCTTCTCCTATATATAATTGACGTGTTGTTTTATTTCCTTTGCTATCTTCAGCATAAATGACATATAAACCATCTTCAGTTATTCCAGAATATTTTACAGTTACATCATTACTCTCTATAAATTCTATATCTGTACCTTGTATACTAAAATCAATAGTATCATTTATATTTTGCTTTTTAGCAATTTTTAACTTTGTGATATTATTATTTGTACTTGTAACTTGAATTGTTATATTTAATGGATTTTCTTCATCTTTAGTTATAGTAATTTGAGGCATATCATTTGGATCATTTACAGTTAATCTACTTAAAAATCTATCTCCTCTTTCATTTTTTCCATAAACTGTATAGCTTCCATATCCATCCAATTCAAATGATTCTTGAATTGTTTGTGCTGGAGTTATGTCAAATGTATATACATCACTATTATTTTGTTCAAAATAATCTACATTACTTGTTTCTATGTATTTATGCACATATTTTAAATCAGTTATTTTATATTTGCTATCTGTTGCTGTTATATTTATTATGTTAGAATTTGTTTCATCCCTTTTTAATTCGATATTCATCGTAACATCTGATTCTTTCGAATTAACATCATTCTCAGATGCTTTTGATACAATAGGTAGAACTACTTGTATCATTAACACTAATATTATAGAAATTAATAAAATTCTCTTTATTTTTACATCCATTTTAATTCCTCCTATCGTTTTTATATACTTTATTTACAAACTAATATTATTATAACATTATCAAAATGTTTTATCAATAGAATATGTATATCTTAAGCAATAGTTGTTACTAGTTAATAATTTGTAAATGATTCTGGATAATTAATTGGCAACACCCATTAACTAGTATCCAATAAAAAGGAACGTGAAACTTATTCACATCCCCTTTATATCAGCTTCTACTTCTTGATTGTTTTGATTACTTTTATCATGAACTTTTAAATAGTATGGCTGTATATCTAATAAACTATCCATATACACTATATCTCCATTTTTATCTTTTATTTTCAAATTAGGAAAAGTTCTTATCATTTTTTTATCTCCCCAAAATTTATATATGAAATTTGACATTTTTTCATTTCCATATATTTCATCATATTGTTCCATAACTAATTCCTTATTTGCAACATCTATATCATTTTTTACTATCATTCTTACTAAGAAAAATTCCAGTGCAAATGCTGTTGATACACAATCTATAATTAATAATATAAATACTGTCATAACAAAAGTTTTTAAGGCTTTATATGTTTTAAACTTACTCTTTATCCAGTTTATAACTTTATCTACTCTAGGATTTAAAGAAGCTATTAGATATATTCCTAAAAATCCCCAAAATATAGAATAATAGACACATATCCTTCCATTTATATTAAGTGGCATTTCTGAATAATCCCACCATTTTACACCTAGCAACATTTCTCCTATAAAACTAACAACATATTCTACTATTGATCCTACAATAAATCCTCCAATAAAAAGAGTATTAAATTTTCTAGGAAATTTATATAAGCATATAATCATTATCACAGCGCCTAAACCATATATACCACAAAATGGACCATATAATAAGCTTTGCCTACTTTCCCAAACACCTTTCGTTACTATTCCATAAAGAGTTTCGATTATATATCCTGCTACACTGTAAATAATAAAATAAGCTAAAATTCTCCACACACTTATTCCATTTATTGACTTTTTATTCTTTTTTATATTTTCTGTATCTTTAAGTTCTTGGTCAATCTTTAAATTTTCTTCTATTATTTCTTTTTCTTTATTTGTTTTACCTTTTTTTAGCTTTTTTTCATCCATATATTAACCCTTTCTTATATTAAACTCTTCAATTCTTCTATTTTATCTTTATAAAATTTTGTTGTTATTTTATATGTATGAACATCTTCTAAATCTACATCTACCATTTTTAATAAATCTACAGACTTCTTCATACATCCTTGACTTAACATATGAATATATTTTTCTACAAATCCCTCTTCTTTATTCAAAATTTTTGTAGCAATACAAATTGCTGCTGATATTCCAGTTGCATATTTATATACATAAAAATCTGTATAGAAATGTGGAATTCTAGACCATTCATATTGAATTTCTTCATCTATTAAAATATCTTTCCCAAAATATTTCTGGTTTAGTGCATAATATATCTTATTTAAATCTTCTGCTGATAACATTTCTCCATTTTCTTGTTTTTCATGAACCTCTTTTTCAAATTCAGCAAACATAGATTGCCTATAAAAAGTTGCTCTTATCATTTCAATTAATTCATATAATAATTCTGCTTTTTTTATTTTATCCTTTTCATTTTTTATTTGATATTCACTTAGTAGAATTTCATTTACAGTTGATGCTACTTCGGCTACCATTATAGTATATCCTGCATCAATAATGTTTTGGCTTTTATTGGAATAATATGAATGCATACTATGTCCTAATTCATGTGCAATTGTGCTAACATCTCTTTTATTTTCTGTAAAACTCATTAATACAAATGGATGTACACCATATACACCTGAGCTATATGCTCCACCTCTTTTATTTGGTTTCTCATATACATCTATCCAGTGATTTTCAAAAGCTTCATTTAGCATACCTGTATATTCTTTTCCTAATATTGCTAGAGCTCCTTTTACCTCTTTTTTTGCATCTTCAAAAGAAATTTTATCTTCTTTTTGTTCAAATGGATTGACATATAAATCGTACATATGTATTTCTTCCATATTCAATAATTTTTTCTTTAAACTGATAAATTCATGATTTACTTCTAATCCTTCATTTACGCCTTTCATTAAAGATTCATAAACTTTAATTGTTGCATCATCATGAATCGTTGCCTTTTCTAAAGATGATTTATATTTTCTTAACTTTGAAGTAATCACTGTCTGTTTTACATTTGTTAAATACATTTCTGCAATTGTATTCATATATTCACTATATTTTTTATACATTAATTGAAATGCTTGTTTTCTAACAGAAATATCTTTACTTTTTAAATATTTTGTATACGTTGCATCTGTTAATTCTACTTCTTTTCCTTTTTCATCTATTAATGTTCCAAATTTAAACTCCGCATTTGTTAAAATATCATATATATTTTCTGGACCAGAAAATACTTCTGAATAATTTGCAAGTATATTTTCTTCTTCTTTACTTAATATATGTTTTTTCTTTTCTAAAATATCTCTAATATCTCTTTCATATTTTTTTAGTCTTGTATCTTCTTTTAAATATTGATTAATTTTCTGCTCATCTGCAAATGTAATTTCAGGTGTCATAAATGAAACTGCTTTGTCAAATTCTGATGATAAATTTTCTACTTCTTTAAATAATTTTATACCTTCTTGGTCTGCCATATTTAAGTGATAAGAAAACATTCCATAAGAATATATTTTATCAAAATCTATTAATATAGATTCATATATATTGTAACAATTATATAAATTATCTGCACTATCACATAATTTTCCTCTATAATTTTCTATCTTTTTTAAATCTTCTTGCATTTGTTTTACAGCTTTATGGAATTCTTCTTTACTCTTAAATAAATCTGTTAAATTCCAACTTTCTTTATTTTCTTTTAATTTATCCAATTTTCCTTCCTCCTTTTCATTACTGCCATTTTACCATACTTGTCTTTTATATACAATAGTCATTAAGGCAAAAAACATCCTTAAGTGTAGGCATATTATATCTACACTTAAGAACGTTTTTGCTAATTTTATGGAAAGATATGGTTAATATATTGGAATTTTTATTTGCATTCCTTCTGACAAATTGCTTGTTGTCATATGATTTACTTTTTTTATTTCATATATGACATCTCGAATATCTTTTCCCTCAAAATATTGATTTTTTTCAATTTCTTCTTGTGCAATTTGCCATAAAGTTTCTCCTTTTATAACATACGCTAATTTATAATTTGTTTCACTATTAGAATATGCTGTATTTGCTATCAATACTGTAATAACCAATAATATGCTAAATAGCAAGATACTTGTTTTTATAAATTGTTTTTTATTAATAATCCTTACCTTTTTCATAACACCCTCCTTAAGAATAAATGTTCGTTGCTCTTATAGTATATACGAACATTTATTCTTTGTCAATACTTGTTACAAAAAATGTTTATATTTTATTTATATTAATATTGGACTTATTTGCTCTCCATCTAATGCATATTCTAGTGTTTTTATGATGTACTCTGCATCAAATACAATAGACCTTGGTTTAGTTATTGGATTATCTTGCCTAAAAGGTACAAAGTAATAATTTTTCCTATTTAATAGCTTTCCAATATTTTCGGCATTTCCACTTAAGCCATTATTTGTAGATGGAGCTATAACTAATGGTCGATTATTTCTTAGATGTGATTTTGCTGCCATTGTTGCTGGAGTATCAATAATGTCACATGCTAATTTTGCCATTGTATTTCCAGAACAAGGTGCAATTACCATTATATCAGTCATTTGTTTTGGTCCAATTGGCTCCGCATCTATAATTGTATGAATAATTCTTTTTCCTGTCATTTCTTCTATTTCATCAATAAATTCTTTTGCCTTTCCAAACTTGGTATCTAGATTGTAACTATTAAATGACATAATGGGTAATATGTCTGCTCTCATTTTTAGTATTTCTTTCATTTTTGGTAATACCTTGTTAAATGTACAAAATGATCCTGTTAATACAAATCCTATTTTTTTCCCTTCTAAATCCAACTAATATCCCTCCTTTCCTGTTGTCTTATATATAATATGTTTTTATGTAAATAATGATTGTGTTAGGGCAAAGCAATTTTTCTGTATACTCTTGAACAAATCGAAAAGCCTTAACATTTGTACTAATTTTATCTTTTCACTTTGGCTTTCCGTAAATTTGTTCTGCGCCAAATTTATGTAATAAATTTGTGTGCAACGTATTTTTATATAATAGGAAATCCTATTATATAAAAAAGATAGCACCAATAACCGGTGCTACCTTTGGAGTTTTATTCTTTTTCCTCCTTCGATGTTAAATATTCCACAGTCTTTTCAATGAAATCCCTTGAAGAAGGGAGTTCTTTGAATAACTGCTGATATAAATTGGTTTGCTTTTCATCTGCAACACTAATCGCAAGCTCTACCGCCTTGAATACATTTTCAATCGGAAGAGAATGCATTTCTGCCATTTCTTCATACCAAAGTTTAGCAAAAACTCCTTTTTCCGGATTCCTTATCTGTTCATCTATCGCGACAAACAGATAAGCATACCCTCTAAGGTATGATTCAACTCCCAGCTTTTTTAAAGTTTTCCGGATTGTCTTTTGTTCTTTCATAAAATACTCCTTTCAAACACAAAATCTTTTGTTACAACTATATTATAACTCTTTTAGGGGATTATGTCAATTAGCTAACCATCCTCCTGCTCATATCTCTCACCGTGATTAGATTTATTTCAAATATCTTACCACCGAAAAAACTGTATCTGTTATTAAAATCAATATTAATATCAAACAAGTTATATCCTGTATATGAATTGTATTACCTTTTGTTATATCTTGTATTTTACGTTGTATGTAAGGATGTAATTTTTCCAATAAAATTAACCCTATGGCTCCCCAAAACAAAGAATATGGTAAACTAACTCTACCTTGAATATTTAAAAAATCATTCGTGTAGTCCCACCATCTTAATCCAAATAACATTTCTAATAATAAAGAAACTATATATTCAAATACTGTAAAAGCTATTGCTGCTATCAAAAATTTTAATAATGGTTTTTTATATAATTTTTTAGTAGTTATAATTAATAAAATTGCACCAAAACCATATATTGGACAAAATGGTCCGAATAGAAAGCCTCTTTTTACAAAACAGCCTTGTACAAATAAAGCATAAATTGTTTCTATTACCCATCCTAAAAAAGAATAAATGAAAAAATATGTTATATATTCTATTATTTTGTCTTTAGTAGTTTTTGATAACAATACCTCGTTCATAAACTTTCCCTTTATTTCCTTTCTATTTTATATCATTTTGTATTGATTTTAATGTTTCTTCTGTTGTTTTACTTTTATCAAATTTATTTATTATAAATACTACAATTCCTACTAATAAAAATGTAATTGCATAAATTATTATACTTGATTCCCAATTTCCTTTCATTAATGTATCTCCAGCAAATGTAGATGATACAACTGATGGCAATCTTGCAAATGTTGATATCAATATCATATTTAAAGGTTTTACTGGTAATAACCCTGAAATATATACCAATAAGTCTTTTGGTGTACCTGGTATCATAAATAATATTACCATTATCCATTCAATTTTTTTAGGATTTTTGAATAATTTACTATTTTCTATCTTCTTTACTTTTTCTTCATCATAAATGTCATATACAAACCTTTTTCCTAGTTTTCTCACTAAAAAGAAAATCAATGTTGTCATTATGGCTACAGATATGGTTATAAATATTAAACCTCCCCATCCTCCATAACACATTCCTGCTAATATTTCTATTGGCTCTCCTGGTAATATTATTAAAAATATTTGAGCTAATTGTAATCCAAATAACATTGCTAATCCGATAAATCCAGATTCATTTACTTTTTCTTTAAAAGCCATTTGTCCTTCTACAGTACTTAGATTTTTCATAACAGGTATTAAATATGCTATGACGCCTATGACAATTGTTACTGCAATTATTGCCAATATTATTCTAAATATTCTAATTTTATTCTTTCTACTCATTTTTATCCTTTCTTTTAATATGTGTAATTGATCATA
>ERZ1643249.1294-NODE-1294-length-25354-cov-10.870153_pt1 | contig 25354 bp, 26 predicted proteins | sample MGYA00579263_ERZ1643249 | MGnify/ENA primary metagenome ERZ1643249 (study PRJEB29033, sample SAMEA4952264) | chicken gut metagenome | biome: Broiler Chicken; feature: Gastrointestinal Tract; material: Caecum | place: Ireland | collected 2018 | study: Broiler...
AACTTGAAATTGAAAGGACATCAGAAAGAACAAAATTTGGTTTAGCAGGAGCTATTAAACAAGGACATATTCCTCACAAAGCACCATTAGGATATAAGCATGAAAATAAAATGTTAGTTCCTGATATTTTAACAAAAGATATAGTTGTTAGAATATTTGAACTTTATCATAATGGTATGTCCTATCAAAAGATTAGTAATTTATTTAATAAGGAAAAAGTGCTAGGTAAAGAAAATTGGTGTGATTCTACTATAACTACTATCTTACAAAATGAAGTCTATAAAGGTGATTTTGTACACGGAAAACGAACAAAGAATCCTATTTACTATAAAGATGTTGTTGAGCCAATAGTATCTCGTGAACTATGGGAAGAATGTCAGGTACAAAAAAAGAAAAATTCTCGTAGTTATATTAGAAACTTAACCTATCTATTTTTACAAAAATTAAAGTGTCCTCATTGTAATAGAATTATGGGTGGTAAAGCAACTAAAAAGAAAAATGGCAATGTGTATTATTACTATTATTGTACTGATTGTAAGTGCAACATTAAAGAAGAAACAATTGAAAATTATATAAAGGATTTCATTGATGATATTGTAGAATATGATTCAGTTATTAATCAATTTTTCTTACCTATGATAAAGAAAAAAATTGAAAATCCTGTGGATCAATTAGAAAAAGAAATTAAAGAATTAAAAGCAAAAGATGAAAGATTAAAACAAGCATATCTCGAAGATATATTTCTTTTAGAAGATTATAAAAAAGAGAAAAAGAATATTGATAAAACAATTGAAAGTTTAGAGAATAAAATTGTGGATACTGAAGTAAGTGATGAACTACGATTTACTTCTGAAGATATACTATTAAAAAGAGATATTGATTTTATCAATAAAATTAAATATCCTGATAAGTATCAAGATTTTAATAAATTTTGGAAGGATTACATTAGAGAAGAAAAATCAGAGTTAATAATGAGATATGTTGATGAAATAGAACTTGATAAAGTTAATAATAAATATGAAGTTAAATTTGTTAAATTTAGAGAATCTATTTGTAAGCCAATGACTGAATTAGAAACTCAGGGTTACTTGGATAAGAAAGTTCAGATGTTTGGAAACTTTGCTGGATATATGAGATTTAGTGAATATCTTCCTATTGAAAAAGTTGGAGAACACATTATGAGATTAAGACAATTTTATGATGTAAGATTTTATGAAGCTGAATATTATGTTCAAGATCAAGTATTTAAATTTGAATTAGATGAAAACAAAGCAGATATAGTTAGAGTGTTTCCTATGAAAGATTATAAAAAGATAGATTCTCAAAATAAAAAAGATATTCATAATTATGGTGTTTTATATGTTAACAAAAATAATGAACTTTATAAAGCAAATAAAGATGTTGTTTTTAAATATATTCCTGATATATGTGATAGTGTTACTTTTTCAAGAGAACCTATTACTATTGATGTAAAACCTATTACCTATGAAGAATTATACGATAATGAAGAAACTATTGCCGAAGCATAGTTTCTTCTACTTATAAAATTAACAACAGTTAATTTCGGATTCTAAGGCAAGCCTTAGCCCCCGTATTTTGTTAGTATGACAAAATTCCTAGGGAGTTAAATATTTTGTCAAAACAAAATATAGCTAAAAAAACACAAAGAAAGGAGATGTGATCTATATACCTAGTTTAGGTTATTCTTTCCATTTAAGTAATGATAAAAATAAGAAAAATAGTAGTAAAGCAAGTGCAAAATCTAATTTAAGTGGTACAACATCTAATAGTAATAACGCTATCCAAAATGCAGCAGGATTATCAAAATGTGACAATCACAATTGTAGAAAATATGATGATAGAGAGTATGATATTGAAATTATTAGAGGCTCTAACTCAATCGTTAATGATGTTAAGAAATTATATAAGGATGAGTTTGAAGAAGCAAGAATTGAATATAATAATAGACAAATTCGTGATGATAGAAAGATAAAAGATTATTTCACTCATGTTAGTAATAACACTAAGAAGGATTTAGCTTGTGAGATAATTATTGAACTTGGAGATATGGAATTTTGGAATACAAAAGATATGAATTACAAAAAAGAAAATGACTAATGTATTCGAAGAACAAGTTAGAGATTTAGAAAAATTAGTTGCTGATTTTAAGATAGCAAGTGCTATAATCCATTATGATGAAACAAGTCCACATCTTCATATAATTGGTATTCCAATTAAAGTAAAAAATAAGTATGGTATGTTTAAACAAGTTGGAAAATCTGATGTCTTTACTAAAGAATCATTAACAAGAATTCAAGACAAAATGAGAGTTCATTGTATGGAATCTTTTAATAAAGAATATCATACTAATTATAAGTTAAAACCTAAATTAAAAGGTCGAAATCGTGATTACCATATTTCAGAAATGGAAAACTATCAAAAGATGAAAAAATCTCTTGAAATACATCAAAACACACTGAATAAAGCAAAAGACAAAACTGATAATTTAAAAAATAGTACAAAAGAAATTAGAGAAATGCTTGAAAATTTAAAGTCAAAAGGTTTAATTAAAAGTCAATTAGTCTTAGATGTACTTGATAGAGATAAAGCAATTGTCTTTATTGATTTATTAGATAAAACTATTATGGAATATGAAAGCATTCAAGAATTATCAGTTACTCTAAAAGAAGTAGAAAGTGAACTTCTTAACAATCGTGATCGAATTAGATTATTATTAAAAAACAATGAAGAACTTAATTCTGAAATGAATAATTTAAATGAAAAAATCAAGTCAAAAAATAATGAAATTAATGATTTAAAAGAAGAAAACCATTCACTAAAATCTGCACTTGAACATCTTAAAAATTTAATTTACAATCTTGTTAAATTTCTCATGGATAGAATTTATAGGAATAAAGATAAAGAAAAATATATGGAATTTGCTAGAGAATTATATGAGCATGGCGCATTGGATATAACTGACTTTGAGTTAATTACTAATCCTAATAAATCTAATCATTCCAAAGAATATCACACAATAGAAAAAGATGATATTGAGCGATAATACTCTTTATCATCTTTTAATTATTAATATTTTTTATTCCAACCTCTGGTATCATAACATTAGAAGGAGTATCAATAATAAATTGTATTAATCTTGCAACTTCTCTTGTCTCAACACCATTATCCATATTTTTTTGAATATTCATTTTATTAAACATGTCTGTTTTCATCATGCCAGGCATAACATTAGAAACTCTAATTCCATATTTAGCTACTTCATCTGCCAAGGATTTAGAAAAACCAGTTACACCCCATTTTGTAGCATTGTAAACTACTCTTTCAGCCTTATGATTTATACCAGCTTGTGAATTAATATTTATAATTAAACCATCACAATTCTGCTTCATGACTGGAATTACTGCTTTAGTACAATTTATAACTCCAAGCAAATTAACATCAACAACAGAATTAATTCTTTCACTATCATTGGTATCTAATTCTTCTTGAATCCATAATCCTGCGTTATTAATTAATACATCAATTTTTCCAAATTTTTTAATAATTTCATTAATACTTTTTTCTACTAAAGAATAGTTACTTACATCACAAACTTTATAATTACAATTATTGTTATTTGCAACATTTATCAATTTTTCTTCATTTGTAGCTAAAATAATTACATTATTTTCCTGTGATAATGATTCAGTCAAGGTTTTACCTAAACCGTCACTTCCACCTGTTATTACAATTACTTTTTTCATAATCATCTTTCTCCTTTATTTCTTCTTAATACTGGTGTCATTTAAGTTAAAAATATCTGATAACTCTTCTAAATGTTTTTCTCCTTTTTCAATCATACCTTTTAAAAATGGTGTTTGTTCATAAGTATATCTTTTAATTCTTAGAGCCATCTTTGAAATAGTATATCTTAATCTCATTAATTGGAACATCTCATCAAAATTGTCATACATTGGTGTCTCACTAAAATATCCTTTTAAGAATGGTTTTATTCTTTCTGAATCAAAGAATGTTGACCAACAAGCTATTTCTTGAATTGGATTTCCTGCAACACATTCATCCCAATCTATAACACCAGTTATAGTATTACCATCGGTTAATAAATTCCAATCAGCAAAATCATTATGAATTAGAACTGACATATCTGAATTAAGTAATTCATTATCATCAAATAATATTTTCATTTTATCTGCTATTCCTTTTGTTAAAATATTGTATGTAACTAATCTTTCAAGATTTTCTTCTAATCCTGCATTTATAGAATCTTTTAGTGATTTGTGTATTCCTTTTAAATTACTATTCTTAGCTTGTTCATTATCAAAAGGACCAAATCCATTAACTTTTATTTTATGAAGTCTTGCCATCGTTTTTCCCATTTCAATAACAAGTTGTTCTTTCTTTTCAGGATGTTCTTTTAAACAAAATTGAACTGTATCTCCATTTAACTTTTCTATAACTTGATAGGAAATATCTTCTTCACTTTCTAATTCATGAATTAAGTAAGTTTTATAAGCAGGAAGACCATTTTCTAATGCAATTTGAGATGCTAAACTTTCAGCATAAAAATAACCATTTTTAACTCCTTTTGGATGACATCTTATAATAACTTCTTTTCCACTTTCTAAAACTCCAACTCTTATTGAATTAACATTACCTAAACTTGTTTGAGCATTTTCATCAAATGGTTTAATATATGCTAATTTATCATCCATTAATTCTGCATTAATCTTATCTAACAATTCTTCATTAGTTATAGCTGAATGTCTATCTTTCCATATCATAGAAGCTTCCTCAGCACTAATTTTTCTATCAGTTTGCCAATAAAAGCAATCTGATCTATCACTAATTCTTTGGTTTATTTCATTTAAATTCATATTTTCCTCCAAATAATTTGTTAATATAATTATACTATATTTTAAATAATATGACTATAATCTAGAAAAAATTTAAATATTTTTAAGTGTTAATTCTACCGAAATTTAGCTTATTTTGGTAAAATAAATATGGAAGTGATTTTTATGCGTAGAAAAGATGGTAGAGAAACTTGGAATCGTCTATTAGATTGGGATAAAGGATATGCTGCTGCCGAAAGACTTGCAGCCTTAATATTATTATCTGAAGGATATAATAATTTGGATCCTTCACATCCTTTAGGCGGAAGAGATGGATTAAAGGACATGAAGTTATCCACAGGAGGGAAAAATTGGATAGGAGCAGTTTATTTCCCACGTGGTCAAATGACATTTAACAACATAAGCGAAAAATTTGAACATGATGTAAAAGGAGTTAAATCTAATAATGCAAACGGTATAGTATTTATAACTAATCAAGAACTAAGACTTGGGGAACGTCAAACATTAAAAGAAATAGCTGATTCGTATAATTCAGACTTAAAAATATATCATTTAGAGATACTTGCAGATTTATTAAATCTTCCTAAAAATTATGGTATAAGAATGGAATTTTTAGATATAGAAATGACTAAAGAAGAGCAGTTGTCATTTTTTGAAGAGTGTAACGAATTAAAAAATAAATATGAAATAATGGAAAAAACTATTTTAATGAATCTGGAATATTCTAAAAAAATATATGATTCTATAACTAACAATGATGAATTGAGAAGTATTGATGAAATATCAAAAGCTGAAACAGAATTCTACGAAAAGATTTGGTTAGATAGACACTTAATGTTAATGAATAGTGTATATAAAAATGATAAAAAAACTAGTCCTGAAATTTTAAGAGATGCTCAAAAAAGCGCAAATGAAATTATAAAAAAATATGGAGAAGAAAATGTAGGACCATATAGCGATTTCGAATGGGGAATGATTAATGGAAAGCTATCAGCGTTAAGATGGGTGTTAGGATGTGATTGGGATATGTTAGATACATAGGAGGTCGTCTATGAAAAAAGCCAAGGTTGTTTACAATAAAGGTTTTTACATTGGAAATGAAATTGAATATATAGAAGAATTACCATTATATTTAGTAACAAAAGGAATTGTTAGATTAGCTGTTGATAGTGGATTAGCCTATTATAAAAAAGGTGAAAAAGAAGATACGCTAAATGTAGGGACTATTAATGTTACAAAAGAATTTAGAAAAAAGGCTGCTCAAATTACAAATATGAATGAACTTGAAGGACTTAACGAATTCGAAAAAATAAATATTTATGATTCAATTGGCATGTGGATCCATGAAGAAGAGTTTTTTTATGAAAATGAAGGTTACATAAGTTTATTCTTTTATCCAATTACTATTATATACAAAGATTTTTCTGTTAAGGTATATCCAGTAGCAAAATTTTATCATGATGGAAGGATTATTATTAGCCATAATATTTATTTTAACAATAAAATTAATTTTAAAACATTTGGTAATATTGTTAGTAAAATCGAAATAGAACCAATAACAACAATAGAATTACCTACTGCCTATTTATACAATATAGATTATGATAAATCTAAGACATATACTAGAAATGAAAATGATGAAAATATAGAATTTGTATGTTTAGAAAATTTTAAATTAATAAATAACTTTATTGATTTATCTAAATTTATATTATTATTGTTTGGTGCAAAGAACACCTCAAATATATTTTATTCAAGGATACTTTATTTAATAGACGATACAAAGTTAAGTGAAAATTCAATAAATAAACTTTTAAATTGTTGCATGACAGAAACAAAAAAATGTGATATTGGTAAAGATTATAGACTATTTAAAGATTATTCTCATTATGAAAATGATTCTTCCACTGTAATTGTAGGAAAAGACTGTTTACAGCATTATCCTAGCATCCAAAGTCGCGAAGAATATATAATTCTTAGAATTATGAGAGATAGTATAATATTTAAAAATGCTGCTGAAAATAAATATACCTATAATCAATTAAAAAGATTAAGACTTGATTACATGCTTGAAGAAAACCATTATGCTTGTTCTCCTTATAGTGAGATAAATGATAGTATTATGCATATATATAATTCAATGCATAAAGATATAAGAGTGAAGAATTTGAATATACTATTAGAAGAAAAAATAAAGGAAAAAGAAATTAGCTTTCAAGATAATATTACCTTAATTGCATTATTATTTGCTTGTCAGCCACTAACAGAATATATTTTAATACCACTTTATTCATTATATTGTGATTTCATTGGATTTACTTACAATGAAGATTTTATAAAGGTGTGCATGATTTGTATTGCAATTCTAATAGTACTAATAATTTATTTACTAATTAGAAATAAAAGTATAAAATAATCTTGTTATATAAGAACATTTTATGTTAAAATATTATCAGTGATTGATATTTTATATATCAAATCGTTAAGACGTGAAAAAGTTGTAGATATCTACGCCATTCGCTCCAATTGATAACTAAAAAGAGCTTAGTTATGTACTAAGTTCTTTTTATTATCTCCCGTAGTCAGCATGAAAATATAAAGAAAACACTAAAAAAGATGGTATTTGCATTTAATTGAGACTCTAGCATCATCTTTTAATTTGTTTATTATCTTCTATTTCAAATTTATCTATCAATCCATTTTTAAATGTAAAATAAGGTCTAGTTCCTAATAATTCAATGCTATCATTATTTACATAGATTGCATCTTCTTCTGGTATAGCAATTACTTCTCCTATTGATTTTGAAAAATGAATAATTGAATTTGTAAATTTATTTAGTCTTTCCTCATTTTCTTTTTCAGTTAATTTAGATTTTTTGTTAGTATAATGTGGAAAAATAGAAATTCCTGACAATACATCAAATCCTTTAGTATCAGTTAGATTTACATCATTTGAATCCATACTTTCAATTATATTTATATCATAGCCAAATATAACTGCTCCAGCACTTCCACCTATTACAATACCATTATTATTGATGTAATTCCTAATTCTATTAAAAGCACCACTTTGTTTTAACCCTAATAATAGTTTATATGTGTTTCCACCGCCAATAAATAATGCAGCATAATGTTGCAAATTTTTAGAAGCTAGTTCATCAAATGTTCTAACCATTTCAATACTAGGAATATCTACATTTGCTAACTCTCCTTGAATCCATTCATAACAACTATCATAAGGGTGATCATTTTCATCCATAGCAAGCGGTATATACAATATTGGTCTTGTATGATCAATAATTTCATTAAGTTTTTGATTTGCTAATGTGTTTTGTTCACCTGAACCACCACCACAAAGTATTAATTGCATAAAATCAGCTCCTTTAAATTAATTTTATTATACCATTGATTACTCTAAAATTATTTTATTTCTGTTAAAATATTATTCCATTCGTTTTCAAGCTTATTTTATTTTTTTTAATATTGCCTCGGATAAAGATATGTGACAATAACTTTTAAACCCTCATAAACTAATATAAATTGTATCAAAACAGGTAAATCTGTCTGCATATTATTTAAATAATCATTAGAGGTACAAAGAAATTACTAAAAAAGTATTTATGATTAAAGTTATTAAGCAAAAATTACCTTTTGCAAAGACATTAAAGAAAAGATTAAATTTTATCTTTATCTATACCCCGTAATTCAAAACTTTTATAAATTTTTGTCATATCCCTATACTTACCTTTTCTAAGTTCACCTTCATATGATTCAAATTCAATATTGTCATCATTATCATTTAATTCCTTATCTATATCATAAGGTACACATACTAATTCATATGAAATTTTTTCATTAATATTTTTAGAATCAAAATTACCAGATAAAATTAAATAATTAGCTACAGTGGTATTTTTAACATCTCCATCTTTTTGATTATTTCTAAAGACATCAATAGGATTACCAACAGAACCTACATTTATAATCATTCTATTATATATTTTTTGAACATATGGAGTATGTATATGACCATATATTAAAATATCAGCCTTCTTATCAGAAATCGTATTAGAACTTGGCAAAAACAATTCATACAATCTATCGATTTTATCTATATTCCCTACAAATTTATCTATTTTTTCAGGATGTGCATGAACTAATCTTACAAATCTACCACTCATATAAAATTCATGACAGTAAGGTAAATTACTTAAATATTTTCTAGTTTTTTCATTTAATTTATTTTTGTTCCAAATTATTCTATCTACTTCTGATTGTGTTTTAGTTAATAAATCAATATCACTAGTAAAATATTCATCGCAATTACCTCTAAGTATAATTTCACAATTTTCTTTAACTAAATCAACACACTCTTGTTGATGAGTTCCTTTTGCAATTATATCACCAAGACAAAATATTTTCTTTATATTTCGTTCTTTAATATCATCTAATACTGATTTTAATGCTTCTAAATTACCGTGTATATCAGATATTATTGCTATTTTATCCATTTTTCTTTTCCTTCCCTGATTTCATTGATTCTGCATCATCAACAATTAAAGACATTGATATAAAATACACAAGTGCATCAATAAAATTCTTCATATCATTTATATCTCTATTATCTTGTATTTTTACATAATGGGCTTCATCATTACCTATCCATTCGGATTTTTCTGCAAGCGTTTTAATCTTATCATTATCGATATAATCTTTTAAACATTTCATCATCCATGTTGACTTTATTTCTTCTGCCTTATCCGGATTATTATAAATTGCAAAATCTTTAATTAAAAATTCTAGTGCTTTTCTATAACCCAATCCTGCTATTTCATCTAATGAGTATTCTTCTGCTTTAAGAGCCTGATTATATATTTTTACAAATTGAGGAGAAACTTTCTTAAGTTTCTCATTAAATTCTTTTTCTTTAAAATTAACAGGTGCTGAATAGTTTATTTTTATCATTTTATACCTTTTATCATCATAATTAAAAGAACCATCGTTATTTCTACTTCTTACAGTTTTTTCTATTTCATATTCTGAAACTATTAGTGAATGGCAACCATTACAATAATCAGCTACAGATAAAATTTCTTTATCATCTCTGGAATGTACAATACCATATAAATTCTGTGGTGCCAATGCTTTTTTACAATTCGGACATTCTTCTATAGTTTCATAATTTACAATAACTGTAGTATTATCATTTTTTCTATTAAAATTTTTGTTTATTATCATAATGACCTCCAAGATATTTCTCGACAACATTATACTATAAAATTACAAAATTCTCCACACTCCCATTGAAATTTAATAATTAATATATATATTCTTAGAAAGCGAACAAAGTTCGTAACTTGTATGTGATTCGCTCCATATGAAATACAAGAACCAGTCAATGACTGGTTCTTTTTTATATCCCCCGTAGAGCTTAAAATATATAGAAAAATATATGGAATTTACTGTAGAATAATATAATCATAGCGGTTCATATTATGAAAATTTTAATCTTTTTCAAGACAGAAAAAATAAAAACATAGAAAAAGATGATATTGAGCGATAATTAAATGCACTTTATCATCTTTTTAATTATATTTATGTTGGATAGCTTTTATATATTTTTTTCTCATAACAGGAAGGATTTGAGAAGTAACTCCAATCGAGACATCACTCATACTCATGTCAGAGGTATCAAAAAAAGCCATAGAATCTACACTTTTTGACAATAAACTTTGTAATGCATTTAAACTATTATTGTACTCTTCTATATTATCAACATTTAAAAATCTTCTTGGTTCTAATGCTAAACTAGAAAGATAATCTCTTTTTAAAGAAACTAAAGGATCAGCATATGTAATTACTAGAAAATCAATTAATTCTTTAGAAATCGCCGAAAATTTATCTCTAGCAGCAAGATACTGTTCTTCTGGCATATCGCCATGAATATATCGTCTATAATTCCACATCTGTCTATCATTTATAGATCTATCAATTAAAATTATTTCGTTTCCAGAAGAAATAGCATTTTGTAATTGCCTATAAACTTCTTCAATAATGACAATATTACTATCACCTAAACTCATTTGATTAAGTTTATTCTTAAATTTTTCTTTATAAGTTTTTGAAGTAGTAAATTCTTCTATTAGTGAAACATCAAAACCACCTTTTTTAAAGAAATCATATAAATTATTTATCGTAGTTGTTTTACCAGTTCTAGGAGTTCCACTAAACTCAATAACAAAAGGTTTAGGTAATGAAACTAACGACTTTAATCTTTGTAATTCTATTTTTTGAGCATGTAATTGTCTTAATTTTTCATAATAATTCTGATTGTCTGCAAAGATTGTATCTCTAAAAAATAAATTTTCTTTTTTAGCAAATACTCTATCTAAAATATCTTTTAATCTTAAAAATATAGGTAAATCCTTATCTTCTCCTGCTACTAAACTTTCATATATACTTCTATAATACCATTCTTGTAATTCTTCACCTCTTTTAAAAGCACTAAAATCTCTATTACCACTTTTCTCAAATTTTAAAAATAAATCTTCTAAGTTATTTATTTTATCAGCACATATAACTAATTTATTTCTAAATGGTAATGTCCTAGTTTCCTCAATTGCATGTCTTTTTCTATCTTCCCAAGGCAATGATTTATCAGGTTCAGAAGCTCCCATTACTAAAGTAGCAATATCTTTACCGAACTCTCTTTCAATATCCTCAATCGTATATTTTGTATCTTCTACAACATCATGTAAATAACCAGCAGCTATTACATTATCATCATATCCAAATGATTCTAATAACTGGCCTACACCAATAGGATGTATAATCATAGGTTTATCTGGCTCGTTTTTTCTTACTTGTCCGATATGTGCTCTAATAGCAAATAGTTTTGCTTTTTCTTTTATATCCATAATACCATTTACCTCCATATACTTAACTCCAAAAATATATTTATCTTTGAATAACTCTTTTACATCATCTTTAAACTTATCAAACTCTTCAACAACAAAGATTTCAATTTTTAAATCAATCAATCTTTATCGGCCTTTTTTCGTTCAGTAAAATTTGAAAACAAATTAAAAATACTATCAATATGTTCATATCATAGCCAGAATGAATTTTTCCTAATAACTAATAAACAATTTGTCAACCATTTTCTAACATTCTAAACTCTAATTAGTTCTTAGTCTTAACTTTTGCAACATTAATCGTTTTTAATCCCTCTTCGATTTGAGGTTCTAACGCTCTAATTTCATCTATTATATAATAATCTTTATCAACATAATCTTCGACGTAATTACTAACTTCATTAAGACATACTTGATAATTGTTATCTAATAGATAGTTATAATACTCTTCATTATAGACTGTACCAAGTCCATCACAATAGACAATCATTTCTTCTGTTACTAAATCATATAATTCCGTATGACGACCTAAACCAAACAAAACATCCCTACTAGCATATATATATTCTGTTACATTATACGATTCTTTATCATATAACAAATATACATTATCACTATTATAATATTGTACTGCTTCTCCATCTTGAATAGAAAACTCATAGTAATCCTCGATATTAGAATATCTCTCAGGTACAGGAGTAATTTCTGGAATAGTATCGTCACTACCACAGCCTGACATAAAACATACAGTGCTCAAAACTCCCAAAGGTAATAAATTTTTTTTCATATTAGTTAATCTATATTTATCCATATAACCTACCTCCTAATTAAAGTTACATCTATTATACCAAACTATTATCTAACAACTCAATAAAATTAAAAATAACACATGCCAATACATCAAAATCATAAACCTTATCAATAATAGGGACATGGATAAATATCATTTTGGTAGATAATTGATTTTGATAAATATAGCTTAATCACTCATAATATATACGATTACATAAATACGAATCTACATCATGAGAAATACAAAACTCTATTAGTACTTTTTTTAAAAATTTTCTAACAAATAAAAAAATGATAATTTTTTAGTTACCATTTTTCTTATCTAAATATTCCATAATAGCATACGCTGCATCTCGTCCACTTCGACCTGCAAAAGCAACCGTTCCCGGAGTATTTGTTAAATCTCCACCAGCAAATATGTTCTCTCGAGATGTTCTTCCCTCTTGATCAATCTTTACTTTTCCACGAGGAGTTCTTTCTAATCCCAATCCACTAACAACACTCTCTTCTACCATAGATCCTATGGCCATCATTACATAGTCACACGGTATATGATAATTACTACCTTCAATATTTACAGGGCTAAGACGACTTTCTCCTTCTTTTTGAATTAAATCTGTCTTGATTACTTCAACTCCTTTTACTTTAGTAACACCATCTATTTTTAAAATATTATGTTGAAATAAAAACTCCACTCCATCTTTTTTAGCATCCGCAATTTCTTCTTTCGTAGCAGGCATCTCTTTTTCACCACGCCTATAAATAACATAAACATGTTCTGCGCCTAATCGCTTTATCGTTCTAGAAACATCCATCGCAACATTACCACCACCACTAACAATAACAGTCTTTCCATGATAATCAGGATGACTATTATTTTCTAAAATTTCATTGCCACCATAGACACCCCTCAAATCTTCTCCTGGAATATGCATCTTTAGTGAAATGTTACCTCCAATTCCTAAAAAAACAGCATCATACTCTTTCTCTAAATAATCTAAAGTAATATCACGTCCTAATTCCTGATTAAATTTTACTTCAACACCTAAATCTAAAATCTTATCAATAGTCTTCTTTAAAATATCTTTAGGAAGTCTAAACTCAGGAATTCCATGAGATAAAATACCACCTAAATAATTATGTTTTTCATAAATAACAGAACTAATACCGTTAATGGCAAGAAAAGCAGCACAAACAAGTCCTGCCGGACCACCTCCAACAATCGCAACCTTCTCCCACCTTTTAGGACAATCATTCCGTACAATACTCCAATTATTTTTAATAGATAAATCTCCAATAAAAGCTTCTAACTCTCCAATTCTTACCGCATCATAAGACACTTTCTTTACACAAGCACCTTGACATTGCTTATCATAAGGACAAACTCTACCACAAATAGCCGGAAGAACAGTAGTCTGACATAGTACTCTATAAGCATGTTCATAATCTTCATTTTTTATATCTTTAATAAATGCAGTAATATCGTTATTAAATGGACATCCTACTTGACAAGGTTTAGTAACACAACTAGCACAATAATTTGCTTTTTCTAAAATACTATTCATGATGACCACCTCCTAATAAATAAGACCTATCTACAAAAGTAGTATGTAAAAGTTCTTCTGCTATCTCACTATTAGGTTCATTTAAAAACTTCTCATAAATCTCTTTAATTTCAGGATTTTGATGGCATAACCGAATCTTAGAATGACTATCTTCCTTCTCCATACTTTCTAGCCGTTTATTCTTTCTACTTTTCATCTCTAATAAAGTAAGTTTAGGTTGGCCTCCACCACCAACACATCCAAAACTACAACTCATAACCTCAACAAAATGATAAAAAACCTCGCCCTTTTTAATCTTATCAAGAACTCTTACTGCATTTTTCATTCCATTAATAACTGCAACCTGCAAAGTAACATCACCTAAATTAACACTAGCTTCTCTAACACCTTCTGTACCACGTAAATCTTGAAATAAAATGGCATCCCTATCTAAATCCTTACCATTTAAAAAGTAATAGGCTGTGCGAAGTGCTGCCTCCATAACACCACCTGTTTTACCAAAGATAAGTCCGGCACTAGAACCTTTTCCTAATGGAGAAGAAAACTTCTCCTCTGGTAAAGTTTTAAAATCAATATCACAATCATGAAATAAAGAAATTAACTCTCTTGTAGTTATCACATAATCTGTATCACTAATACCAGAAACTTTAAAATATTCACAAGCTCGATTGACTTCATCTCTTTTTACTTCTGCTTTTTTAGCCGTACAAGGCGCAACTACCACATTTAATATCTTACGAACATCAAGCTGCTTTTGCTCTGCAAAATAAGTTTTAATCATACTACTCTGCATCGTAACGGGACTCTTACAACTAGATAAATTAGGCAAAAACTCTGGATAAAAAATCTCTGCATAACGTACCCAGGCTGGACAACAAGACGTAAACATTGGAAGTTTTTCATTATTTTTAATACGATTTACTAACTCCATAGCTTCTTCCATAATAGTTAAATCTGCTCCAAATGTCACATCAAAAACATAATCAAAGCCCTGTCTTTTTAGTCCAGCAACAATTTTTCCTTCATAATTTTCTTTCCCTAAAGAAAATGCTTCTCCTATCGCAACCCGTACTGCAGGAGCAATACTAATTACTTTAATTAAATCTTTCTTACTTAATAATTCTTTTAACTTTAAATAATCAAATTTCTCATGAACAGCTTCTGTAGGACATAAATTAGCACATTGCCCACAATGAATACAAACTGGCTCCCTTGTTTGATTAATATCATACATCTTTAAAACGGTAACTTCATCCCGACAAGCCCTAACACAATATCCACATTGAATACATTTAGAATCATCCTTCTCAATTGCCGGATTATCATCGCTATAAATAATCTCTAAACCGTTATCTTTCATTACAACACCATCCTAAATTTATCATACAAATAAGACATAACTTGGTCAAGAAAAACTCATAAATTTCCTAACTATATAAAAAATAACACCAAGGAGTAACACACGGTCAAGAAAAAATAAAAAAAAAGACCCAATAAAGTCTTAAAATAAATCTTGCATCAAAAGAAAAGTTATAATAATAGAAGCAATTAATAAAATAGAAAAAGCAGAAATAAAGGTATTAGCCTTAGTAGATAATTGATTCTGTTTCTTAATAATTCTATCTTTAATAGCATAAACCAAAGTGGAAATAGCATAAATCATCGGTGTAAGACCAACTGTACCAAGAACTATATGTAATACTCCTGCTGCAATATACCAATCATAAATAGAATATAATTTTTTCTCTTTCTTATCACTAATACGAAAAATAATACTTACAATTAAAATTATCAATACTAAGATTCAATTAAGAACAACAATCATATCTCTAAAATTATTTAACACATCTATTGCTTCCTGATTTCCAGATAAAGCAGCAGTAAACCTTAATCTAAAATACCAATCCATAGAAGTAATAAAATTATCAAAGAAAATAATTATCGTAATAACTAAAACTATAACCATCAAAACAATAGCTTTAGAAGAAAGAAAAGATATATTATTTTTCTGATTATTATCTACATCATTAACATTTCCTAAAGAACTATTCTCAACTGCATTCATCATATATCACCTCTATTATGATAATAACACATAAACACGACTAAGGAACAAGAAAATCCCATATTCTCATATATTGTTCAAACTGTACATCTCTTGTCACCTGAGCAGTAGGATGATAACACGGAATAATAATAGCAAGTCTAACAATATCAACTTATCTTTTGAAATAATTATAGCAATAAATAGTAAACCTTAATAGTTTTAATATTCTCCCTTCGTAAAATCTTTTCTACTTTTTTGCTTCACTTTTCTTATCATTTGATAATAAAGTACCTTGAGTATTAGTAGTTAACATTTCACTTATCTCAACATTAGGATTATGTATAAGGTTATATAACCATGGTCTATTCTGACTATCCATATGATGGCTCGGATTAACAAATATATCTAGGATAGTTTCTATCTGTTGTTTATGAACATTTTCACAAATATCACTAAATTCATTACACATATCAGCATTCCATGTACTAACATCAACAATAGCTTTTTTAATATCAGTATCTTGCAAAGTAAAAACTAGCCTTTTATAAGAATTGAAATCAATAAATGGATTTTTACTTTGATATTCATCATTTTTATCGAGTGTCTCACTTAACTTTCCATACTTGCTTAACATAACACACATAGCAACGCCAGAAACAGTAAAATAATCATTATCGTCGTTAGTTAAATTATATTGAATTCTAGCAAAATTTTCATCACCCAATTCGTCTTGTACTTGTTTAGAAATACAAGAAAGACCATGAGCTGTCACAAAAGCATTACCAAATGTTTTCCCTTCATCATATTCTTCTAATCTAGGATCATACGAAATAGCACCATAATCTATTAAATGTTTAAATAAAATATAATTAGAAAATTTATTAACCACTTCAATATCTTCAATATTTTTTTCTTCTAAAAACTCACTACACCCTTTAATCTGCTCATTAGTACAATCATGAATTAAATAATTAATATCAAATGAATTATCAAATAATTGATACATAAATCTAGATATTCTTCCATTGCCATCCCCAAACAAATGTAAATCATTTAACACATAATAAGATAAAGCAGCTTTTTCTTGATTATCATCAATCTTACTTAACGACTGATAATACTGTTGCAAAACATCTAATTGTAAATTATAAGGAAGTGAAACCATGTCAGCAACCCTCATTCCTTGCACTCTAACACCTGTATCTTCTTCACCTATATTTTTGTCTCTTAATGCCGCATTAACCTTCTCTAAATATGACTTAAATTCATCAAAAGATAAAGAACCATTAATTATTAAGTCACGATATCCAAACAATTCTTTTATTTTTTCTTTCATAAAGCACCTCCTATTTATTTTTTATAAATTGTTTTTTTACTGCATCAACATATACAACATTCTATTAACAAATGATATTATTCGTTAAAACTTTGCACTACCAACTCGACAAGATTTTTTTAAAGGACAATCCTCACATTTTTTCTTATTACAAAAACTATTCCCTACTTCCCATAAATATTTATCAATAGTACTAGCATCAACCATTAACTCTTTTCCGACCATAATATAAGTATCAGATAATCGTTTAATATCTTTCTGATTTAATTTCTTAGAATCTATAATACCAGTAAAATAACTAATCTCTATATCATGTCTATCAATAGGGATAATTTCTAAATCTTCCTTAAAATTACAAACCTTAGAATCACATATAATTCTAATCAATAAACCTCCAGTTTTTTGACCATACCCTGGAATACTTTTTATAAATTGTTCTAAAGAGCGAACACTTTCTAAAGATTTTAAACAATACAAAAGATTGTCATACTTTATTAATACTTGCGATAACATCATCCATTTTTTAACAGCAACATTAGGATATCTAGGATGAACATGAGAAACTAAAATATTTCTAAGTTCTTCTTCTGACATAGCAATAACATAGTTAGGATTAAAAATGCAAGGATATTTCATATAAGTATCCATTAAATTATGATGATATATTTTAGACCTCATACCATAATCCAATAAACAAGAGTAAAACATATATATAAAGTATTTATTCGTTCCGTAAGTAATATTAACTGGATATTCTATAGTGGCAAGATTATTTTGATTTTGAAAATATTTCTTTAATAGCAACACTATTTCTCTACATCTTTGATAATCGATATTCAAAATAATCACCACTTTCTAAAATCATGATGTAAAACTCTCTCATCTAACTCTGCAAATCCATTTCTACTCCATAACCATAATGCTGTATGAATATCAATTGGCTTGTATTTAGTTCCCTGAAATAGCTCATCCCAACGAGCAATAACGATTTCTTGTACATGACTAGACAAAAACTCTTCTTCTGTTATTAAACCTAACTGATAAGTAGACTTACAAACATGCGTATCAGGAGCAACAGTTAAACTCTCAATATTTTTATACCCTCTATCTGTATATTGCCAAATAACATACAACCAGTAATTACATATTTTTGTTCCTGATAAATAAGGAAATCTCTTTTTTTCTTTTTTCTGAACAAACTCTCGGATTTTATCCACATCATTATGAAAAGTATCAAATAATTTACGAATATCACCGTCAAAAAAATCTACAAAAGTCTGACATAACGCTATCCATATTTCTGTTTGTTTATTTTTCTGTAATGCTACTTTATATTTTGTTAAAGCAGTCTGAACTTCAAAAAAAGAATGATTCAATACTTCTTTAGGAAAAAATACAAACCTAGTTTCCTTATCTTGATATGTCTTATTAGCAGCCTTCCATAACTCATAAGAATTTCTTTGATAATTTAATGCCATAGGCAAAGTAAAATACAAATAATTTTCTAACGACTCCTGAGATAAACCTGGATTAGAATCTTCTGGCATCACTTCACCACCAAGTAACCCCTGCTTCCACATCGCATATAAAATATCCACCTTTTTTAGTATTTCTTCTTTCAAAACATATCACCCTTCTAACTCTTCTACAACTAATTTTACTTCTTTAAACATCCTTTTCACCTAAATAGTATATTCATCATTACTGTCTAATCATTATCTTTAACATAATCAATATAATGAGGTCTATTTCTATTTCGTTGATAATATGCATCGATACCATATTTCTTGATTTCAATATTACCATCTAACCATTTCTTAATAGTTGATTTTTTATAAACACTTTCATTTACCTTATCACAAGGAAACTCACTACACTGAGCACAAAATAAAACACGATGCTTTTGTGTACATTCTGGAATAAAGCAACCTTTAATACAACAACTACTTGCTCTTTTATTTCTACACCCGCTACATTTAGGATTAGCATATTTCTTTAATTTCTTGTGAAATACTAAATAATCATCTAACTTATGTCGATACTGAGCTTTTAAATTCTGATCTAAAAACTCCTGATGCCCTTCCAACAAATGTAATAATTCCATAGCATGATAACTAATATCACCATAACTGCAACCAGTACAAGTACTACAAAACATAGAACAAGGTGCAATAGCTAAAAGAAGCTCTTCACTTACTTTTTCTTTAATCATAATACCACCTAAAAAAATTATAGCAAAAAAAGACGATATTTCCTATCCAATATCGTCATAATATCACACAATTATTTCTCTCTTTTACTAGGAGAAATTCTACCTATTCTTAAATTTTTAGCCATTTTCGTAGATTTTTCTACATTATATTGTTGCCACTCTGAAACACTGGAAAAACCAGCTGCATTAGCCATTTTCTCAAGATCCGTTGAAATAGAATCTTCTAACACTTCTAATACTTCACTACAACCTGTAGGACAATCAAACATCACAGACCGTTCTATATTGCATTTCAAACTAGTTTTCTCATCTAAACTCATAGTATCTAAAAGTAAGGTAGCTACCCCTTCATCAATTGCTCTTTTTAAAGTATCAATATTTCTATTTAAAACAATCCTTTTAGCAGCAGAAATCATAATAGCAAGATCTTCTTTACCATGAGAAGACGCAGCCAATGATAAAATAGAACTTTCTTCATCTCGCATATGAGATACAACCTCTACCATTCCTTCTAAAGATAATTTTAACTGCTCAAGTCGATTAACATCAGCTAACCTACTTTCTAACTCTCGACCAAGTTTTACACATTCTTCTAAATCCATAAAACTCCCTCCTTAATAGTTGCACCCTATTATACCATAAAATCTACAAAACACAAAACTTATCTTCTCTTTAAAATCATCTGTTTCCGAACATCAGGGGCAACATAACGAGAAATATCTTTTCCTAAAGAAAATACTTCTTTAACCATACTAGATGATACAAATTGATATTCCTTATCTGCAAATAAACAAACAGTGTTAACACTACCATTAGAAATTTCTTTATTGATTTGTTGCATCCCTACTTCATAATCATAATCACTTAAACTTCGAAGACCTCTAACAATAGCTCCACACTCATATGCTATCGCAACATCAACAGCCGCACCACTAGCAGAAATCACTCTAACATTTTGTATGTTCTCATATAATTTTTCAATTATCGCAACTCTTTCATCAATGGAAAACATACCCTGCATTTTATTGGGATTGCAAAGTACTGCAACCAAAACTTCATCAAACAAATCACTTGCTTGCTCAATAATATTCATATGCCCTTTAGTAATAGGATCAAAACTACCGGGATATAACACTCTACTCATAATATCACTTCTTTCTATATGGATATTTATATTATAAAGAAAAATCAAAAATAACAAAAATACATATATAGAATGACAGATATAATCAAAATTTATAACTAAAAAACCACCCTAAGGTAGTCTTAATCACCAAACATTTCAAAAACTTCACCTAAGAAAGATTCTCTTTTTCTTTTCTTAGTATGACTAGACTTTTTAGCATTCTTTCTATCTTCTTCATCTTCATAACCATGACTATCTCTACGAGCTTCTTGATAAGTTTTTTCTTCCTTTTCAATCAATTTATCTAACTCTCCACGGTCAAGCCAAATACCACGGCATTCTGGACAATAATCAATCTCCACGCCTCTTTTTTCTGACATTAATAAAGTTACATCTTTACAAACTGGACATTTCATAAATAATATTCCTCCTTTAATCTATTATACAAGAACAAAATAAGAAAAGAAACACTTATTTTTCATCATAAGGATACTCCCAAAGACTTAATTTTCCATTGACATAAATAGGTTCGATTTTACAAACATTATCCATCAAAAAACCATAGCCTGACCAATCTAAATCTTCAATCAGTCCAGAATAAACAAGACTATTCTCTTGTTCCAAATCACGACGTAACTTATCATCTACCAAAACACAATCCGAAAGATGTGCTTTTGCTAGAATACATCCTGTAGGATAACTAAGTCCTAAACTAGCAAACTTCTTCATAGCTTTCTTATCCACACTTTTACCAGCATGAATTAAAATATCTCCACGGTACTTTGTCTTCCAAGTTCGAAATTCATATCTTTTTAATCCTTCAGCAATCAAAGTAGCAAATGGTTGTTTAATCGTAATTACTTTCATAACTCCTCCTAATTAATTACTAGTATATCAAAATATATGATAAAATAAAACTGAGGTGTTTTATGAAAGAGATAACAATAGCAAATCCAACTTTAATAAAAAATGAAAACTTTGAAACCATCATAATAACAGTAATATTTCCATATCAAGAAAAAATAGAAGAACTAGCAAAACAAGCCCTACTACCTGCCATGCTAATGTATATGAACGAAGAATATCCTACAGAAGAAGAATTCCAAAAAGCATTAAAAGAAAACTACATCGTAGATTATTTTGCCAAACAAATAACAGTAGGAACAACCAATTACTTTGCTTTCTATTTAGTAATTCCTGATAAATTAACACTAAAGAAAGACTATGTCGAAAAACAAATATCTTTCCTAGAAAAATGTCTTTATCATCCCAAATTAATAAATGAAGAATTCGATAATTTTGAATTAGAACGTGAAAAAGAAAATTTACTAATCAAATTAAAAAATACAGATAAATCCTTCCATGCCTATCAAACCAAAAGACTACATAAATTAGTAGATAATGAAGGAATATTTTCTAGATCACTATATGATCATCAAGACCTAATAGAAAAACTAACCTCAAAAGAATTATATAAGTTTTATCAAAAAAATATTAAAAACAATCATCCTCTTATTTTTATCCTAGGAAATATAGAAAAACAAACTATACTACCTATCATAAAAAAGTATTTTCCCACACTAAAAGAACAAGAAACATTAAAAACAAATTACAGACATTACCTAAAACCTTTTAGAACAACACCACAAGAAATAACAGAAGAAAAACACTTTAAAGACTCAAGCCTATCCCTAGTATATAAAGTAGAAAATATGAAAGAAGAAGACACCATTCTCTTAGGCTTACTAAAAAAACTTTTAACATCACAATCAACAAGACTATTAAATAAAAAATTAAGAGATGAATATAACTTAGTCTACTCATCTAACGTAACCTTCTATCCAAACTTTGGAATCTTTGAAATAACAGCCTATATCAATCCTCTAAATAAAGATTTAGCCCTAGAAAAAATATTAGAAGTGATGAATGATATAAAACAAAGAAAAGACTTAAATCTTCTAATAGAAAAAATTATACGTAGAAGAAAAACAATTTTAATCAGAAATCTCGATAATAAATATTCCATATTAACAAAAGCAATATATAAAAAACTAAATATAGCGTACACTGATAAAGAAAGCTATGACCGCTTAACAAAAGTAACAGAAGAAGACTTACTAGAATGCTTATCCAGACTAAAATTAGACACAATATATTTTTTAAAGGAGATGCAAGATGAATAAAATAGAAAAAACAACATTAACTAATGGACTAACCATCTACTTCTATGAAGATAAAAGAAAGCATACTACAATATTTCAACTAATTACTTTTTTTGGCGGAATGTCAAAAGACTACAAAATTGATAACGTAGACTACCACTTTTTTGATGGTATCGCTCATATATTAGAACATTACTTAGTAGAATGTAGTAAATATGGAAACTATATAGAAATATTAGGACAACACGACATGAATAGTAATGCTTGTACACATGGAAAAATAACTAGATATTTTTTCGATACTGTAGATAATATAGAATTTGGTATAAAAACATTACTAAATTGCATATATTCTCCTATCTTTACAGAAGAAAATTTAACTAAAGTAAAAGAACCTATCTATCAGGAAATCAGGGGAAAAGAAAACAATAAGTTTTATCATGAAGATATTAAAGTATTAAATAACTGTTTTCATTCTTTATCTTTTAAAACAACTGGTGGAACAATAGAAGAAGTAAAAAATATAAGCTTAGAAGACATCAAATTATGCTACGAAGCATTCTATCAACCATCCAATCAAATAATCATAGTTGCTGGTAACTTTAATAAAGAACAAGTATTAAAAACAATAAAAGAAGAAACAAAAACCATAAAAATACCAAAACACAAAGTAGAAAAAATAAATATAAAAGAAAAAAAAGAAGTCGTAAAACAAGAAGATGAATTACTATTTCCAACACCTAAGACTTATACAGAAGTAACATATAAAATATCACTAGACCATTTATCTAACTTAGAACAATTAAAACTAGATTTTTATATTTATTACTTTATGGAAATGACTACTAGTGTATCTTCACCCTTATATAAAAAAGTAATCAAAAATAAAATTATAACCGGTAGTATAACCAAATCAAAAACCCAATTAGAAAATTATCTACTTTTATCAATAGGAAGTTATACAGATAAAAAAGAAGAATTAGTTAATAGTATCATAGAAGAATTTAAAAATCCAACGTTAGACAAAGAGTTATTTGAAATAGATAAAAAAAATACCATACTAGAAATTATATTAAGAGAAGAAAACCTTTCTTCTATGATAAGTCCATTAATTGGAAACATAGTAGATTTTAATTATCCCTATCCAGATACAATCGAAGATATAGAAAAGTTCTCTTTTGAAGAATTTAAAAAATTAATACAGTCACTAGACTTTACAAACTATACAGTAACTACCATAAAAAATCCTAAAAATTAAAAACTTTTAGGATTTTATTTATAATTGATCATAAGGAATAACTATTTTAAAGGCTCCAGAGGAATAAGGAGCAATCTGATATTCTGGAAAATAAATCATGATACCACGAGAAGTAAAGACAAAAGTTTGAAAATTAGATTTCTCCGGACTAGTACCTTCAAATAATAATTCTTGATCATGAATATTAGGATTCTTAGAAAGAATCTTTCTACTTTCAGTAGATAAAATAGAAAGTAAATGCTCTTTTTCTCGTACTAAATCATGAATAGTAATAATCTTATCACACGAAATATCATAAACAAAAGATGAAATTCTATGTTCAGGATGAGCACCAGCAGTATAAAATGATACATAAAATACAACAGATAAATAATCTTGATAACTATACTCATCATGAGAAATATCTAAAGTATAAGTAAAATTCTCCTGAATTGGTTCCTTAGCATAATTCATAAACTCATGAATTGTTTTTTCTAAAAACTCTTGCATTGTCTGATTTAAAGTTAAATACTTAGTTCTCGGATAAATTACTTGTATTCCATTATTCATAACATCACCAATAAAATATATGTAAAAGTAGGAAAAAACTTGAAAAGAATACAAAAGAACGTTATAGTAAACACTAGGTGATAACATGAAAGTAAAACATACACTAAAACCAATTTATGATGAAAATTCTAAAGTTTTAATATTAGGAAGTCTTCCTTCCGTTAAATCAAGAGAAATAGGTTTTTATTATGGACATCCTAAAAATAGATTCTGGTCCACATTAGAAAAAGTATTTGAAGAAAAAATTGGTAACTCCAAAGAAGAAAAAATCAACTTTCTAAAAAAACATCATATTGCCTTATTTGATGTAGTAAAAGAATGCGATATATCTTCATCAAGTGATGCATCCATTAAAAATGTAATACCAAACAATTTAAAACCAATATTAAAAAATTCAAATATTAAAACTATCTTTACAACTGGAACCAAAGCACACGAATTATATAAAAAGTATATCTATCCAAAAAGAACAAAAGAATTAAGTAAACTTAATTCGCCTTGGTCGTCACCTTCCAAGTT
>ERZ1643249.1300-NODE-1300-length-25312-cov-4.789128_pt1 | contig 25312 bp, 23 predicted proteins | sample MGYA00579263_ERZ1643249 | MGnify/ENA primary metagenome ERZ1643249 (study PRJEB29033, sample SAMEA4952264) | chicken gut metagenome | biome: Broiler Chicken; feature: Gastrointestinal Tract; material: Caecum | place: Ireland | collected 2018 | study: Broiler...
AGTTGTTATGCACTTAAAGAATTCTTTCATATTGCTCTTGTTTATTTACATCAAAAAATTCAAGTATGCATTTTAAAATCTTAAAACATACAAAGACTTGTAATTATTTCCTCATAGATAGGCAAAAAGGTTTTTTTAAATAATTTTATTTTTAATCCAATGCTCTATCAGATGTCCGTGCTGTGGAATGAACATAAGGTGAGAATGTTTGTCGTGAAAACAGTCAAACAGACAGGAATTGTAGCCGTAATTACACTTGTATGTATTTCAGGAGCATATCTGTTGGGAATTCCGGTGCTCTCATGGCTTTACAATACAGATCTGTCGCCTTATAAGACGGAGCTCATTATCCTGCTTCTGGGGGGAGGTTTTTTGGGGTTGTCCGGACTGTTGAATGCGGTTATTACGATTATACGGTATCAGAAAAGTCTGATGTGGGGATATGCGGCCGTAGCTTTACTTGCGCTTTTGTTTTCCGACAGAGTAGTAGGTGCCTATGGGATGATGGGAGCTGCGATATTATATACGGCGCTTATGGGAATATTATGTGTTGTCTTCGTACTGTTGTTTGTCATTGGAATATATAGAGGAAAGAAAGGGCGGAAATCAGGTCAAGATACCGTTTTAAGAGGATAGATGTCATGAAATTTAAAACAGGTGGTAAATCAAGAACCTTCTTAAGTTTGTCGTATGTATATATATTGCTGCCGTTCTTGATTTTTGCAGCGGGATGGATGAAGGCATATATCGCGGCTCCGGTCATAGCAATTGTATTAGTCTGCTTCTGGAAGATGTGTAAAGAATCTCCGAAGCTCTGGATTCCTGAGATCACGAGGGAGAATGTGATCAAGATATTATTCATCCTTGGGGTCATCGCAATATGGGTATATATGTCGGGAATCGGGAAGTTTGTCTATCAAAATAGAGACCATCAGGTGAGAAATGCAATATTTAATATCTTAGTAGAGTATGATTGGCCGGTAGTCAATTATGATATCCTGTCTAAATATGCCGGAGAGTTTGATGTCACAGGACTGATATACTACATTGGGTATTGGCTTCCGTCTGCTCTCGTAGGAAAGATATTCGGACTGCGCGTTGGATATTATGCCCAGGCGGTGTGGGCAGTTATAGGAATTGCATTAGTATATTATTATATATGCGCCAGGGCAAAAAAAGTTGTGATATGGCCTCTGTGGATTATTATTTTTTTCAGTGGTTTAGATATAATCGGCGTCTATCTTACGAATGCGGATATTGCTTCTTATGAAAGTATCTGGCATGCAGAATGGTGGAGCAACCCTTATCAATATTCTAGCACGACGACACAGCTTTTCTGGGTGTTTAATCAGGCAGTTCCGGCGTGGTTATGCACAATGCTGGTCTATGTGCAGAAGAATAACAGGAATCTTGTATTTATCCTTGCATGTTGTATGCTTTGCAGTACATTCCCGTTTGTCGGTCTGATGCTGATCGTGCTTTTTGTGTGCTTTACCAGAAAGTATGAGGCTTTAGAGGCATTTTCATCCTCCGACTGGAAGGTGAAAGTGAGAGAATATTTTAAAATATTGATAAAAGATACGTGTACAGTACAGAATGTGATCGCTGGCGGGCTTATCGGAATCCTGTCATTTTTATACTTGTTCGGAAACGGTTCGGGTGGAAGAATGTTTCAGCAGGACCCGAGAGGAGTAGCTTATTATAATAGTCTGCCAAAGCTCGTCTTATTTCTGATACTGGAAATGGTTGTATATGGTGTGCTGGTATACAGATATAACCAAAGAAATAAACTGTATTATTTTATTTTAGTATGTCTTTGTGTAATCCCTCCGATTAGGGTCGGATATTCTACTGATTTTTGCATGAGAGCATCAATTCCGTTTTTGTTTCTTCTGACCATTTTGGTTATAGAGGCAGTAGAAAGATCTTGGAAGGAAAGGAGGTATAGTTTATTTGCCGGTTTGGTCATTGTGCTGATCATAGGAAGCGCGACGCCTGTATTGGAGATAAAACGCACGTGGACATACACATTTGAAAGGATCAATACAGATATGACTGTCTATGAAGAAGATAAAGATACGATTGAAGTGCTGAATGCGCCGAATTTTTCGGGAGATATACAAAATAATTTCTTTTTTAAGTATATAGCGAGATAAAGGCGCACCGCTAATAGCAAAAATTTAATAAGTATTTCATGATCCTGCAGATTTTGAATATATTTGTATAGTATCAACTTGGAAAATGCAGGAGGAAATATAATATGGTATTTTCGATATTTTACCGTTATGTAATGCGGGGATGGCGGAGCGTGTCAATAAAATAAAAATGAAATAATGAAATATCAGAGTTACTATTAAGAGAAAGGAAACATGATATTTATACCTTTATAAATATTGTGCAGGGAAAAGTATGAAGGGGATTATTTTAGCCGGGGGTTCCGGCACGCGGTTGTATCCGCTTACAAAGGGTATTTCAAAACAAATTCTCCCGGTTTATGATAAGCCTATGATTTATTATCCATTGTCAACGCTTATGCTCGCTGGAATACGAGAAATACTGATTATATCTACCCCAAAAGATCTTCCTGTATTTAAAGAGCTGTTTGGCGACGGGCGTCAGATTGGTCTGCATCTGTCATATCTGGTTCAAAAAGAACCGAAAGGGCTGGCTGAAGCTTTTTTGATTGGTGAGAAATTTATCGGGAATGACAGAGTAGCTCTTGTGCTTGGAGACAATATATTTTATGGACAGGGCTTTTCCGATCTGCTTCACGGTGTTGCAGATAAAGAAATTGGTGCTACAATTTTCGGATATTATATGAAAGATCCGAAAGAGTATGGGGTAGTTGAGTTTGATGATAAGATGAATGTGTTGTCTCTTGAAGAAAAACCGGAATATCCCAAATCAAATTATGCAGTGCCGGGACTATATTTTTATGATCATTCTGTCGTTGAAATCGCTAAAATGATAACGCCTTCATCAAGAGGCGAATTAGAGATTACAAGCATTAATAATGAGTATTTACAAAGAGGCCAGCTAAAAGTTCAGCTTTTGGGGAGAGGGTTCGCATGGCTGGATACAGGTAATCCAGATACTTTATTAGAAGCCGGTAATTTTATCGCCACAATACAAAAAAGACAGGGACTTTATGTTTCCTGTATTGAGGAAATTGCATATAAAAGAGGATTTATTGATCGTGGGCAGTTGGAAAGGCTGGCAGAATCACAGATAAAAACACCATATGGACAATATTTATTGAGTTTGTGTCAGAATTAAAAGGAGATAAGAATGACTATCATTGTGACCGGCGGCGCCGGATTTATTGGGAGCAATTTTGTATTCTATATGCATGAAAAATATCCGGATTACCGAATCGTGTGTTTAGACTGTCTTACACGGGAACAGGTAGACAGACGGACAGTCGCATGAAGTTGTTTGTTACCTCTGTTGGTTTCGGTCATTTTTGAAGATTTATTTTATGAGTAGGAAAAATGACTCCTCCTCAAAAAACGATCCCTTAAGTAAAAGTGACATTCACTATGTCGCAGTTTTCCACTTTATACAATATGGCTGTCTGCATTTTTTTTCTGATGGCTTCTGTGTCTTCTGCTAAATCTGTGTGTTTCTGTAAAGCTTCCCTTATACTGTTCTGAATATGGACGGGAGTGGCAGATCCCGTTAATATACTGATGTCACCCGGAACTGTCGCACCCCAGTGAATACTATTCTGAGCTATATTGCGTGAACTGTTCATCTCTGTAGCAAGCATCTGTTGTTCAAGCGGACGAGCTGTATAATGTGGATTTTTAATAGTAATGTTTACTGTCTTGGTTCTAATAACAAAAGAGCAGTTTTGAATCTCAAAACACAGGTGCATGGCGATCCTTTGATCCTCTACAGCAAATATTTTGGGTTCAGAAGCACAGGTTCTGGTATCGCTTCTTATTGGAATTATCCATCCGTTGATTTCTTTAAATTTCCCTAAGATCAAGGGAAGAGTATTGTTTCCAGTGCTTTTTGTAAATATCTGATTTCTTTCCAAATGTAATAATTGAACCGGAGTTTTGTTCTTGAAAAGCTTTTTTTTATTTTTTTCTTTTTTATCTGTAAGCATTTGATACATTGTATTTTCTCCTTAAACAAAGAAGACATGATACTTTGGGGCGTACGTAATTTTTTATAGATTTAAGCTTTTATGATCTTCTCACACTAACTGAATCTTGACTGTCTTTCCGATTAAAAAGTTCCCTTCCAGTCAACAAGTTTTTATTTTATCGTCTCAGAGCCTTCTGAATTTCCGTATCAATGAATAGGACGATAGCCTCAGCGTCACCATATCTGCCGCCCATATGACTATAATTCGGAATATCCGTAAAAAACTCAAATTTTTGTCCATTAACAGTCAAAATAAAGGTAGCTCGCATGCAGTAATATAATCCTGTAGAATCTATAGGATCAATGAGTTCACGTCTTATTTCAAAATCACCATATTTTTGTTGGAGTTTTCGCGCGGCAATTTCCAATACAGTATGCTTCTGGTTTGCTTCAAAATAAGTAGGAGTGCGATTGGCAGGATCTTCCCTGTTTATAGGATGAGTATGGTCAGGCTGGAGATGTGACCAGGAAGAAAAAGGCTGGGGCGTAATGCCGGCCGCACAGATGGCGGAAGAAGCGGAGCCATGCATGATCGTCCGCTCGGGTCTGCGAGGTGTTTCCTGAGGAGGAAACGTTGTCTGCGTCCAGGATGTGACCTTGTGTGGTGACACGGACAATGTAAAAGATGTGTTCGCCCTTGGAAATGCAGCGCCATGATACTGTCGTTCCGAATGTTGAAAGCCCTGGTGATAAATTTTGAGCTGTCCCCCAAAATAGGATGATGTATCATCGGCTGTTTTTGGATTGAAAAAAGAACTATGTTTATCGTAAGGGTTAAAAAGTGTCTGACCATTTGAAACTACCATGCGCTTTTTTCCACCCTCTTGTAAAAAACCGCCGGTTTGATGGCGCGGAGGTTGGTATTTAAACAGAGGAGGTGGATCAACCTCTGTGTACCCTTCTCTAAGGGTAGAATAATTTTTTGTTGATGAACGCCCTTTCCAGTAGGCAGTTTTACTGCTTTCGTCATATATCCATACACGCTGTATGACCTTTGATTTGGAAGTTTTTTTAGGTATTGCTACATACATTAAGTTTCACCTTCTTTCTAATTATGGAAACGATCCGCTTCCCTTTCCAACCCTGCCTCATCATTCAGCGGCATCCCATTGATCGTCTTATTGGCTCTTACCCGGCCCAGCTTCTGCTGTACGACATGACCGAGTTCATGCATCAGATGTTTTTCCTGTCCCGGCCCGATATAAACCTCATTTCCCTGTGTATATGCGAGTGCCTGTAACTGCGCGGGCCTGGAAGAATTATAATGAACCTTTACGTCGTCGAATGACAGACCTGAACGTTGTTCGGCAATGTTTTTTATGTGATCAGGAATACCTGTTCTGTTTGGCATGGAAAGAGAACTTTTTTCTTTTTTTGGTTTGTAATCATACATTGCAGATGTGCACCTCCGGATTTACAACAAATTATGGCCATGGGTTCATATATGTCTCCATCTGCAGATCCATGGCATGCTGTACGCACCCGATCGTAAGGGCTGAGGCTAAACATTTGGAGCTGCGATGCATCCATGATTCCTTTCAGAGAGAAGATATATGACAGAGGGTCATCAGCATTTCCGTCTTTCGTCTGATAGTGATGCTCGCACGCCATTTTCCATCATATAGACATATCCTCTGTAGCCCATATTTTTTCAGGGACCGTATGGACTGTTTCATCGGCGGCCGTTATTAAAATACGTTGAACGGGCTTGCAGGAAAGTGTTCTGACAGAGATGCCGGATTTGGATGTGTGTAATTTTGGTTTATACATATTGTCGGTCTCCTTCGGTCTGACGGTAAGACAGTCATCGGGTTCTTTGAGATTCATTATAATACATATAAAAATATTTTCAGACAAATTTCACAGAATGGTTTTTTTTGTCATAATTCGCGTTTATTTTACCGTTGTCCCAAATCATGACAATTTTCGACAAACTATGACTTTCGCGAGATTTTTTTTTGAAAATGCTATATTGTATTTCCAGTGATTATGATTTCTCAGGATGAGGGTTTAAGGAGGTCTAATGGTGGGAGACAGAGATTACATCTATGTTTTTAATGAAGAAGAGATGTGGCTCAAAATCATGATGAAGGATATTTACTATATTGAAACAATCAAATCAACTCATTACTGCGAGGTGGTGATGAGGGCGGGCACTGGAAAGCTGCGCGCGGATATTACGCCGCTCCAAAGAGAACTTCCGGAATATTTTTTTAAGACAAGAGCTTCTACGCTGGCGAACTTAAAGCAGGTCAGGAAGGTAGATACTGCCAAAAGAATCTTATATTTTGACGAAACTGTTTTCTGCACATATACCAAAAGAGTGGCAAAGGATATAAAGGAGCTGCTAAAGCTGAGGACTTATCGAAAATATTTAGGGAGGATAGGCTATGGATCTGATGCAGATGCTTCCATTTGAAAAAAACAGATATTATCCGGGGAAGATGCTTACAACACCTGATTTTAAAGCAGAACAGACTTATCTGGAATACAGGAGAAGGTTTTTTAACCAGATGGTGTTGGGCAGCGGAATCTTGTGCGGACTTAATGTGTTTAACCTTGACGGTCTCTCAATTCTGGTGGAGAGCGGAGCCGCTGTAGATCCGCTGGGCCGGGAGATCGTGATCGGAGAGTCAGTTGTGAAAAAACTGTCAGCGGTTGAGGGATACAGGGAAGACGTTGACGTTTTAAGTCTCTGCCTGAGATACAGGGAGGAAGAGATAAAGCCGGTGTATGTAGTAAACCGGAAAGAGGGACGGGATGAATATGAGAATAATCGTATTTCCGAAACGTACGAATTATTTCTTATGGACTCCAAAGCGGAGGGACGGGAATTCAGGCTTGACTCGGAGTTTTTTGTCGAGACAGAGATATTCAGGAACAAGGACTACAGATTGATTTTTAAAATGCCCGCTAATGTATGCAGGGGGAGAAAGATAAAATTCTGTGTGGAGGCAGAGAAGCTTTCGTCAGTGAAAAAGGAGCTGCCCTTCTCTCTTGAGCTGCAGTTTCCGGCATTTCGGGCTGCGGACGGCAGCAGAGGAATGAAAATACAGGAGAATATGCCGGCTCTTGGCAGTGGGAGGCGAAGGATATATGAATACTGGCTGTATGCGGATGATACTTCTCTGAAGGAATCGTCTGTTCTTGTGAAATACGGGAAAAAAAAGGAAACGGAAGTCAAAATCTTTTTGACAGATGAAGAACCGGATTCTCTTATTTTTCGGTCACTTGGGAGAACAAGCCTTGAGATGAGGGCAGGGGAGACGAGAAACGACTATGTGAAGCTTGCGCTCCTCTATATGGGACATACGAAGTCAGCATGTGTGCTGGATCATGTCGGGCAGGAGGCAGGACGGACTTATCTGGCAGTTCCGGCAGACGAGGCAAAGCGGGCGGAGTACAGGGCCTTTTACGGAGACGGCACATGGGTGGAAAGCCGTCTGGAGACGCCGTCGGCATCGCCGGAAATACTGACTGATGCAGAGTCGTCAGAGGCGGACGGCGATCCGCCGCAGCCGGCATTGGAAAATGGCAGTCTGCAAAAACAGAATGCGGAATGGACCGGCGTAACGGCAGTCCCGGAGATCGCCAGCGGCACTCTGGAGATTCCGTTGCCGGAAAAGCTGCGAAAGGGAGGAATCTGTCTTTCGGAAGAGATATTTCATGGGCTTGGCAGAGGAAAGGTGTATGTGTCTGTCGGAATTAATGAACCGGGCGGTACAGCCGGGGCAAATAAGAACGGAAAAAGTATTGTATACGGAGAGACTGGTCTGTTCCGCAGAGAGATTCCCGGTACAACATCTGTAAAAACAGCGGTGAGAGTATGGGAGGACAGGGGATGCTTTCAGGTGGCGGTGAAACTGGTCGGACAGCAGAATACGGTGCTCTTGTCTGTAAACTGGATGGCTGTCAGGCTCACTGCGGAGGCGGGTCATCCGGAATGGAAAACAGAAGACAAAGGGAAGCAGGGAAGGATTGTTCCAAAAGAGGCCACGGTCGATCTTAAACCAGGGCAAAAGTACTTTTTTGAAGTAAAGTTTGAGAATATGGAACCATGCAGACTGAGATATGAACTGTCGGAGAAGGGGAGCGGCAGACTTGATGAGGATGGGGTCTATACGGCTCCGTTCAAACGGGGGGTGTACGAGATCAGGATATACTGCGAAGAACAGCCTGCTGTCTGTGCCTATGTGTATGCGGTTGTAGGAGGCTAGGATATGTTCGGAGATCAGACCGGTACTTTTGAACTCGACTATGCAGGAACATTGATCGAATCGAAAGTAAATGATGTTATCCTGTGCAGAGGGAGGAAAAGAGGCGGACAGGAAACAGGAGAATATATTTTATGGTACGTAAAAGACAGAAGAGCTATCAGGTCTCTTATAGATGAAGCAGTGAGGGGAACGTACCTTGAATATTTCGCCTTCGGGAAGGGCATCGGTTTCCTCTTTCCCGCAGAGGAAAAAAGACCGTTTTTTAAATTCTGGAATCCGCAAGAACACAGCCGGAAGGAAAGAAAGGAAATGTGCCGGAGGATTGTGGCCCTGTGTATGAAAGAGCGGGTTCCTGCCTGGATATTGTATCTTATTCTCAAGCAAAAAGCGCTGAATATTCGCAAAGACGGCACATTGTACTTTACTTTTGATCTTTCTCTGAAAGAAATGGATGTGTCAAAGTCAGAAAAGGACTGCGTCAGGCTATGCGTGCAGATGTGTATTGATGCAACAGGACAGGATGAGACGGGCGGCCGGAAGGGAGAAGACCTGTTTGCACAACTGGCAGGAAAAAAGCTGGCCAGAGGAGGATATCACACGTTTTCCGAGTTGTATAAAGACCTGGAAGATCCCGTACGGAAGAGAAGAGGAAAAAATGTGTGGCAGGCCGTACCGGAAGGGCTGTGGCAGAGGGGATTCAGTGCGGTCTCAGTCATATTGACCCTGTTTATGGTTCTGGTACTGGTTATATGTATCATGCAGCTTGCGTTTGGCGAAATACCATTCATGCAGATGTTTTCAGAGTCATTTGGAACGATAGGGACAGAGGTTCTGCACGGGATCGCAGGAAAGGGATTCGGATGAGCGGGATAATAAAAATTTTAAAAAATGCGGTTAAAGGTATCAAACATATGAAAAAAAAGCTCCCGCAGCTTATGAGGGTGGCTCCGAAGAACGAGAAAGACTATTTTAATTTGTTTTTTTGGAGAGTGTCAAAAAAATTAGGCTGTATCATTGTGACCGGGCTTGCGCTTTTCTGTCTTGCGGTTGTCTTTTTTCTGAAATCCGGCGGGGCGCTGAATTATTCAGAATGCCCTGTGTTCGACTATGATTCCTTCTTTCTGAAATTTTACAGCGGGAAGGCAGAAATACGGGCGTCGGACGGACATACTGCATATATCGGAGAGGTAAAAGGAGGCGGTGTAAACGGCAGCGGCGTGCTGTATGACAAGGACGGAAATCTTGTCTATAAAGGTGAGTTTGAGGACAATGTATACAGCGGAGAAGGAATTTTGTATCAGACGGGAAATGTAAGGCAATATGAGGGGGAATTGCAGGAAGGAGTTCCGTCCGGTGCGGGAAAACTCTTTGACAGACAGGGGAGGAAGATATATGAAGGGAATTTTTTGAACGGCGGTATTGTATATGAAGAGCTGGCAGGCATCCCGACTGCGCAGACGGCAGAAAAATATACGGGAAAGCAGGAGATCTATGAATTTGAGGACAGGCTGTCGGTATTTATGGAAGATATAGACGCCGTGTACTGTGCAGTCGGGAGCGGAGATGCGCTGGACGGGGAATGGACGGTGGAATCACTTTATATTTTATCAGATGAATTCCGTGCAGGACGGGAACAGGCAGATACTTATAAAGAGATCGCAAACAGCCTCGGAGGCAGTATCTATCACGGGATAACAAAAGCGTCGATACAGGATATGATCGCATGGATCTGCATGCGGGGAGATGGCTGCGCGGAAGATGTCGGCGCTGACAGTGAAAGTCCTGTCACAGTCACAAAGAGTATGGAGAATGTATATGAGGTAGAAGGGACAGAGAATGGATTGGAGTTCTGGATTGAGGTATATGAAAATGAGGGATTTCGGTATACGTTCTTTTTTGAATCAGATGAAAAATTGTCCGGCGATAAAAAATTTTTGTTTTACATGATAGAGGCAACGTGAAATGGAGGTGAAGATCATGAAAAAGTACAGAAATGTCTTTTTTATTCTGCTCCTGTTGTGCAATATGACATTTCCAGATTTCTTTCTCCGAAATGTGCAGGCGGCGGGAGAATCTGTACTGACGCTTGAACAGGCCCGTTCTCTGGCGCTGGATAACAGCGGCACTTACCGGGATATAGAGACGAAGATCACTCTCGAAGAAGTTAAATATACAGAAGCGGTTAAGGCGGCGGCGTTAAAGAAAAAGGATATGAGTACATTCCGCTGGAGTCCTCTGCTAAGTTTTCAGTTCCCGGAACAGCCTGATCTTGCAGATTCTTATGAATGGCAGTACGAACCAGTGCGGATTCAATGTGAGATTACGTCATTAAAACACGAAAAGGACGATCTAAAATATGAGATCATAGAAGAGGTTTCTACCCTGTATGCAGATGCATATGTCAGCCAGATGGAAGCTGAGCTTACAGAGGAGAGGAAGAAGGAACTTGACAACGAAGCGGAGAGGACAAAGATAAAAAGAAAGACAGGGCAGGCATCGGAAGAGGATACAGACACTATACAGAAATTAGCCGAGAAACTGGACAGCGAACTAAGTATACAGCTAAGGGAGTTGCAGACGGCAAAGAAGAAGCTTTCAGAGGTGACCGGCTTAGATATATCGACAGGATATCGTTTTGAAGATCCGCTTGTCACGACAGAACTTGAACGGAGCGCGCTGGAGGGAATGAAAGCACATGCTCTGGAAAATGACCACGCCTGTTATGAGGCGAAATTAGATACAAAACTGGCTCTACTGAGCCTTGAGACGAACGAGAGACTGATGGACAGTTGGTATGGGCGGAAAATGGATGTGATACGCAGCTATATCACACAGGCAAAAGCGGGAGAAGAGATCGACCAGGAGGCATTTAAGAGCGCTTATGACAGTTTCATGGAAAAGATCGAGCAGACATGGGAGGGAAGTATACGCATCCTGTTTATCAAGATACCGAAAGAGTGGTTCAAAGGCTCCCTGGACGGGGTGAGGTATATTGAGGACGACCCTTATGTTCTGCTCACGGACACTCTGGAATATATGGATAAGAAAAATGAGGAAGAGAGCGTGAAAAAGGCGCTTGAGGAAAATATATCCGACAGCTTCGAAGCCCTGGTCACAGCAAGAAATTCTTATGAATCGCTTAAAAAATCATCAGAAGATCAGGAGGAAGCGCTGGGGAAGACCAAGGTGCTCAATAAAATTGGGAAAGTGCCTTACAAAGAATATTTGGAAGAGAAACAGTCCTTTGAAGAACTTAAGGCCGATATGCTGGAAGCATTGAAAGAGTTCAACAGTCTCTTATATTCTTTTGACAGGCTGACCTGCGGGGCGCTGACTGAGTATACATCCGGTGATGCAAAGTTAAAGGCGAAATATGAGGAGATGACGGTATTGGGGAAGGAAGAACAGGAAGGAGAAACGTATAAACTCTCATACTACATCCGGACAAAGGTAGAAGATAACCTGTTTGTGTTTGGCATTTCCGTACCGGCGAATGATGACAGAGGAATCACATCTTACGAACTGTGGGTAAACGGTACGAGGATCGGAGAGAGAACAGAAGCAGGGAAGGAGCTTAGGCATCTGGCTCTTGTGCTGGACGGCATAGACAAGGCAGAGGTAAGACTGTATGCAGAAGAAGATCTTTTATATTTCTGTGAGATTGATCCGACGGTGTTTGAAGGGGAACTTAAGGGAGGGGAGTGAAGAAAATGAACCGGGGAAAAAATATTCTGCAGAAAAGGGCCTTCCTGACGGGAGTCATGTTTGCGGTGGTATCATCGATAATCATATCAACGCTATATTTTTCGGGAGAAAATACATCGTATGCAATGTTTGATGAAGCTTCTGCAATACACATCCTGCCGGAAGAAATCGGAGAAACAACTCTGGCAGTCGGGACACATCTGATACATTTAGATACGGCAGATGACACGATCTATAAGATCGCGGCAGAATCAGCGGAGCAGTCGGGCCAGACAGAGATGTACTATAAGTCAGAACTCGGAGGAGGAGCATGGTATTGTCTTGACAGCGCGCAGTCTTTGGAGGATATCACGGAAAGCGCAGTAAAGGTGGAGGACAGTGAGATCGCAGAGCTTCTTTTTACACACCATACCCGGGCAGATGGTATAACGTATGATCTGCGGACAGAGGAACCGGTCAATATTTTTGACCTGACAGATCCGTACAGCCTCAATAAGCTTCCTGAATTCGATGAGCTGGCAAACCGGATGCAGATTATGGAAAACGGCGGAGCGGACACATCGCTTATCGCAGAATTTTTTGACCGGAATATACGGGACGAACAGACGGCGCGGCTTGACGGCATGCTGGAAACACTTGACCGGTCTTACAGGAATATAATATCGCAAGAGGGGGCAGGGACAAGGACGGAAATGCTTCGTCAGGTGATGGGCAAAGTGGACGCTGAAAGAAGAGGACTTGTGTATGAGAAGACCGTTAGTCCGTTGAATGATCTTATGAGCATGGCGGCGTCCGGGAATCGGACAGAGGATGGAAGTGAACTGCTCACGGTAATCGGAAATACTCTGAAAAAAGTACAGGCGCGTCTCGATGCACTGGCGGACGAAGGGATCAATTCTTCCGACGTCCTTTCATCTCTCACATCAGTGGAGGACGAACTGGCAGAAGAAGTACTGAGAGCGGCAGAAAATAGGGACGAGGATTCTCTGAAAAGCATATTGTCTGAGATGGCGGCGCTTGACAGCATCAGGTCAGGCATCGGAACAGATAAGGAAGCGGAGAAAAAATTACTTGCTGAAAGGCTGATACCGGAGGCAAAAAGGCTTGCCGACGGGAATGAAAACAGCATGGCGGAGAAGGAGCTGGAATATTATGAGGAGTTAAGCGCGAAGCTTGCTGAGGAATGGAATGAAAAAGATCTGTCAGAAACGCAGAAGGAGTTGGAGACACTTTATAATGAGCGGACACAGACTATGACAAAGCGGCTGGCGGCGCTTGACAGGGAAGATTCGGAGGGCGCAAAGGAACAGGATACGGTATTAGAAGAGATCAGCGCGCGTATCAGACGGCTGGAGCGGGATCAAACCAACGGTGGCAGCGGCTCACAGGAAATGCAGGATAGTAATGCGCAGGAGATGCCGGATATGGAAGAAAGTGTGAAAGAGGCAGTAGAAGCTATAGAGGGGGCTTCGCTGGACGGAAAGGATAAGAAAGAACAGGCGGCCGCGCTGATCGGGATCAGTTTGTTCTGCAGCCAAGAGAAAAGCGGAGTGTGCGGGCTGTTGAAAGAAAAAGCAGAGGAGGCGGCAAAAGAGGAAGGAAGCTTTGTATTCCGCAGTCTGACGGAGAACGGGAGCAGCTATGCTCCGGCAGATGTGATCGCAGAGTTGAAATCATTGAGATATGTATGGAGAGACAGCCGGATACAGGCAGTTCTGTCAGACAGGGATTCTTTCTTTTGTTTTACGGCACTTTCCGATGAGGTAAATATGGAGGGTGATAAGTCAGAGCAGATGGAGTGCGCGGCGCTGTTTCGGTCTGTGATTTATCTTCCGGGCGAATATGTAAAGGAAACATTTGAATGCGACATTTATCCCTTGAATGGCACGAAATATTCCGTGCTTGCAGAGAAGGACACACAGGAAACAGCCGAAAAAGTATGTGAGAGTATACGGGCGGAAGTATGGAAATTAAATATTCAATAGCAGGCGGAGGAAAAGGATAAGAAGGGGGAATCATATGGCAGCTTTAGTGACGGCAGGAGCTTTACTCTCCTGTACGTTCGGAACAGCGCCGGGCAGTCTTGCAGGCGTCTCGCGGCAGATATGCCTTGCAGAGGGAAAACCGGCGGCGGTGATACAGGATACAGGAATGAATATACAGATTACGTCGTTCGGCATGTGTACGTCACTTGCCAATCCACGCGTGGCGGCGGCGACTGCGGCGGCGCTCGGGGTATTGATGCCTCAGCCGTGCATGGTTGCGGCGGCGGGGACATGGATTCCCACAGCGCCGTCAGTCCTGATTGGCGGAGCGCCTTGTCTGACGAGTGATTCACAGCTTATGTGTGCCGGGGGCATGGGAATGATCACAGTGACAGATCCGGGACAGATGAAAGTGATCATATAACTTATTGACTGTCAGCAGCAATAAATACGGCTGTTGGTATATCACATTAATACAGGAAGGAGAAATACGATGGCAGAATATTTATCACCGGGAGTGTATGTGGAGGAGTATGACAGCGCCCCGCGCGGAATGGAAGGAGTGGGGACAAGCACGGCGGGCTTTATCGGGCTTGCAGAGAGGGGACCGGCTGCGGGAGCGCCGGAGCTGGTCACGAACTACGCGGGATTTATCCGCAGATACGGAGGATATTTAAGTGAGTTTGAATTTGGCGAATACCGTTATCTGGCAGGGGCGGTAGAGCAGTTTTTTCAAAATGGCGGAACACGGTGCTATGTGGCGAGAGTGGTTCCGTCAGACGCCCGCGCCGCATCCTATAAAGGCGGCAATGTGTCTGTGCAGGCTGCAAACGAGGGCAAATGGGGCAACCGCATTGTACTGCATTTTGCAGAGGTCACAAAGAAAAAAATGCAGCTTCTCGAGAAGAGGGACGAGAATGTCTATCTTGCAAAATCAACAGCGGGCTTTGAGGAGGGAAGCCTTGTGAAGGCAGAGGGTGAATATAACCGTATTAAGCGCATTTTCGGGAATGAAGTGACTTTTGAAAATCCTTTTGCCGCCGATGTGACAGACAAAGCTCTTGTGCCTGAAAAGCTTGTATGGCTCAGCGAGCTTGAGATACAGATCAACTGCGGAGAGGAGACAGAGATCTTTGGAGAAATGAGCCTCCACATTACATCAGATCACTATATCAATACAAAAATGCAGGAGAGCGCTTTCGTAAAACTAAAAGCAAGACCGATATCTGAGACAGGTAACCCTGTAGAACTACTTCTGGGAGAGGGGGTATCTTCCGTCAGCTTAGAGGGAGGTGCAGACGGGACAAAAGACAACATTACGTCAGCAACCTTTATCGGTGAGGATAATGGACCAGGGAAACGGACAGGCATTCAATCGTTTCTTGAAAATAACGTGGTGAGTATCATGGCGGTTCCGGGGATCACCATGCCGGATGTGATCGTGTCATTGATCGCGCACTGTGAGAATACACAGAGCAGATTCGCAGTGCTTGATATGCCGCGGGATATCTCTGATACGAGGGGGCTTCTTGAATACAGAGGACTGGTAGACAGCACTTATGCGGCAATGTATCATCCGTGGATACAGAATCTTGACAGATCGAACAAAAAGCCCGGGTATTTTCCACCGTCCGGCGCTGTCATGGGTGTGTATTCCAGAACAGATATCAGCAGAGGGGTACATAAGGCACCGGCAAATGAGGCGGTTTCCTGTACGGGTCTGAATATCAGCTTTACAAAAGGAGAGCAGGATATACTGAACCCGGAGGGGGTGAACCTGATCCGTGCTCTTCCGGGGCAGGGGATACGTATCTGGGGCGCAAGGACTGCAAGCAGCAATACATCGTTCAAATATGTCAATATCAGGCGGCTTTTCATCTTTATGGAGGAGAGCATCCGGGCAAATACGGGATGGGTCGTGTTTGAACCCAACGATGAGACTTTATGGAACAGGGTAAGGATATCTGTCAATGGCTTTTTGAATACAATGTTCCGCAACGGAATGTTCGCAGGAGCCACACCGGAGGAGAGTTATTTTGTTGATATAGGCACATCTACTATGACACAGGACGACATCCAGAACGGAAGGCTGATCTGCAATATTGGAATAGCGCCTTCAAAACCGGCAGAGTTTGTTGTTTTCAGGATCACGCAGCATACATCAGAGGCGGGCGCATAAAAGAAAGAGAGGAATATTGATTATGGCTAGAACTTTACAAACAGGGCTTTCCGTGCCACTTACAAAAATGAATTTTATCGTGACGGCAGGGGACGCGACAGCAGCATTTACGGAAGTGAGCGGAGTGGAGGCGAGTGTGGATGTGATCGAGTTCCGCCAGGGCAATTCGAACAGCCTGGCGCCGATGAAGATACCGGGACTTGTAAAACATGGGAATGTGACGCTGAAATACGGCTGTACACTGGATAACGCTTTTTTGAAATGGGCCGCGGCATGTGTCAGCGAGACGCGCAAAGCAGACGAAAATATCCGGGACGTGAGCATTGAACTCGTGGATATTACAGCAGCGGCGCCGACAGAGGTAAAGACAACAACATCGGGCTCCTGTATCTGGACTCTGAAAAATGCGTGGGTGACAAAATATTCGGCGCCGGATCTTAATTCCACTGCAAATGAGGTGGCGCTGGAGACAGTGGAGATCGCTTATGAGGAGCTTGAGATACCCGGGACAGCCGGCGGGCAGTAATTTGATAGAAAGGACAGAGTATGACAACGGTTTATGATTTTGAACTTCCGCGCGGCTACACGGACGAGCGGGGTGGCGTATACAGAAAAGGGAAGATGCGGCTTGCCACTGCAGGCGATGAATTGACGGCTGCGCGGGATCCACGGGTGCTCAACAATCCGGCTTACCTGACGATCGTATTGCTCGCGAAGGTGGTCACAGAGCTGGACGGGATTGATTCTGTCACAGCGACGCTGATAGAGCAGCTCTACACAGCGGACCTGATGTTTCTGCAGGATATGTACCAGCGGATCAATGATATAGAGGCTCCGGTCATGAGAACAAAGTGTCCGCATTGCGGAGAAGAGATTGAGGTTCCGCTAAATTTTACCAGGGAGGGATAAGTCTGTATCCGGAGAAAGAGATATACCGGGAAACTGCATTTGTAGCCTATTATCTTCATTGGAGCAGGGCGGAGATCATGGGGATGCCCCACAGGGACAGGAGAGCGTGGTGCGCGGAGATCTCGGATATCAACAGGCAGAGAAATCCCTCGCAGAAAAAACAGAGGAACATATTTGAACTGGGGAGGACATGATGAATAAGGCGTATCCCAATATGAATTTTGTCCTGCTGGTGGAAGGCAGGGAGACCGCCTGCAAGAGTGTGCGCGCATTTGAGCAGGAAGCGGAGTATGACACGATACAGGAGGGCGGAATCAATGACTACGTACATATCAGACTCAAACCGTTTTCAAAGCCTATTACTTTCCAGATGGAAAGATACAGGACCGCAAATGAAAACGGCAGTGAAGAGCTTTTAAATGTGGGGACCGCTCTAAAACAAGACATGGTACTGATGGTGAGCAGTGTACAGGGGGATTTTAAGAATCCGGTGGCACAGTTTACTTTCAGCGGCTGTATCGTAACCGGAAAACACTATTCGGAACTGGAGGCAGAGAAGTCCGGACTGCTCACAGAGACGATCACTATCTTATGTGAACGTCTGACAGTCACCGGTCCATAGAGAGGAGACCAAATGTGATAACGTTGAGACAGATCGCAGGAGTGGAGCGGGAGATTCGGATATTGTCAGGCACGGAGGCGTTTGCAGAAAAGATAGTATCAAATTACGAGCTGATACAGATGAAACTCTCTCCTGAAACAATGCTCCACACATTAGCCGAAGCCAGATCAGAAGCGGGCGGATATGGGGGAACAGGACTGACACAGAGCTTCCATATCAGCCAGCAGGTGGAGATTGACGTTGTAAATCAGATTGTAAACAGAATGAAGAATTTTGTACAAACCGGAGGCATCTATCAGGACAAGGTGTTTGTAGAGGCGGCTCTCAGGAAAATGGGGATCAGAAACGCAGAGGAATTCATCCGCATGGCAGTGCGCGCTTCAGGGCTGGAGGTGCAGAAGAGAAGGCTCGCGGTTCTTGCGGGGAAAGAGGAAAATGAAGAACAGGCCGTTCGGGAAAGACTTTTTAAAAAGAAGCGGCGTTTCGGGAAACGGAAACCCGGAGCGGAAAGCTTAACAGACGGGCAGACACTGCAGAAGAAAAGGATACACGAACAAGTTGTGGAACGGCTCCGGTACTTTGAGGCGGGAAGACTGTACCGGGAGTTTATATTACACCCCGCTTTCGTGCAGGATCGAGCGCCGGAATACTTTTTCCCCATGATAGAGCAGTGTTGTTTTGAACATGGCCTGTCCGTGCAGAGGCTGGAAAGAAATGGTTTTCTGCTGGAGAACGGCGGCACGGACAGGATGTTTAATCCGTACGAGCAGCTGCATAGAGCAGGGGAAAGCGTACAGGAAAAGGAACTTAAGAGCAGCCTTTTAAGAGCAGTTCTTTTAAATATGGTGAGAGATACTGCGCTGTACGGCGCATTGTTCCGGGGCGGGGGCGATCTGGGGTGGATCGATATGAGAAATGCGGCAGAGCAGGGCATGAGAATGACAATAGACCGTTTCTTTCAATATCACAGGAATGTACTCACAGAGGACATGGAAAACCAGAAACTCCTTATGGAAACACTGGAATCGGGATTTGCCGCGGAGATCAGAATACTGAGCAGAATTTACGACATGGAGGTAAGGAAGGAAAATGAGACGGAATTCTACAGGCTGAAGCAGACCCGGCAGATCATATCAAGCCTTTTGAAGGGACAGAAAAAAGAGTTGAAAGATGCATTGGATGAACAAAACATGGCAGCGGTGAGGGCAGTTTCAAAGATAGAGAAGGAGATCAAAAGGTATTTATTCCGGGCAGACATCCGGCATGCGGCGGGACAGGAACAGTGGCTATGGGAGCCTGTGCGCATAGTGCATGTAAGGAGCCGTGCGGAAGCAGAAGAAAGTCCCGGAATATCGGCAGAAGAACAAGTGGACGGCAGATGGCTTACCCAGGGGACAGCGTTGAGGGAACAGGGATTTACAGACCGCAGGGAAATCCGCCGGCAGCTTGGCAATGGGAGCAGCATGGAACTAAACCGACTCATTCGGAACAATATAAGGGAACAGATGGGAGCCCTGACTGACAAGGTATACATAAGGCTTGGAAAAAGGCTGCTCGATGAGAGAAAAAAATGGGGGATGTAGGCGGAGATGGCAGTACGCACAGAAAATACACAGCAATCAGGCCGCGCGGCACAGACGGCCGGAACAGGACAGACGGGCATAGCGCCTGCAAAAGCGTATCTGCAGTTTGGTGAAGAAAAAAACGCCGCTGTGTTTCAGGTACAGTTTAACCCGGCAGAGCTTTCTTTCAGCGCGGGACAGACAGGCAAAAAGAAGAAAAAGGATTTTCAGCCGGGGAAGGAGAATCCGGCGTGTACCTGGGAATCTGTGCCGGGAATCCGCATGAGTGTAAAGCTGATCTTTGACGCGGGAATGGAAGAAAGGGAGGGCAGCGCATGCGATGTGCATAAGACAGTCCGGGAGCTGTTCGCTGAGGCGGAAAAAAACTGCGGGGATATAAAATCAGCTTTTTTATGGGGAGAGTTTATATTTCCAGGAATACTGGAAGGACTCAGTGCAGAGTATACTATGTTCAGCCCGGAGGGGAAAATACTACGGGCGAATGTGGAACTGACGATTTATCTAAATGATAAACAAAAAGTGGAAGAACTGATGGGGAAGTATTATGACAGCCTTTTCGGGAGTCAAAACAAAGGGCGGAGAAGAAGTGCGGGGAAGGCGCTTCTCGCGGTTGTGAAGGACAGAAAGGAACAGGAGACCACAGACATTTTAATAAATGCTGCGGCGGCGCTTAAAAACAGCGGTACAGGCATTATGTCAGAAGGGATTGAATTGTTTGAAGTGCAGTATAATCCGGCAGCCTTCTTTGTGAAGGCGGAATCAACGCGCAGAGAGTATCAGAACGGAACAGACAAAAACACTGCCGAATCACTGAGTCAGTCAGTCTTTCCGGGAGAACAGAGCTTTTCCCTGGAACTTTTCCTGGAAGGGGCGGAAACGCAGAAAACAGTGTTAGGTTTTTTGGGAATGCTCGCATCCGAAAAAAAAAGGCAGGTTCTGTTTGCGTGGGGAGATTTCTGCTTTCCGGGAAGAGTGGAGAGCATGACCGGAAGATGTACGATGTTCGACCTGTTTGGTAATCCCATACGCGCAAAAGTGAATATGACTCTGAGGCTGATGATCATGTGAGAGCTGTTAAAAACAGCAGATTTTAAACAAAAAATCGTGCTGCGGTGGAGGGCTGTAAATGAAATATAACTATGAAAGTCTGAAAAATACGTATGGAGGCTTTGAACATCCCGCCCTCAAGGTGACGGTAGAGGGCAGGGACATGTCCGAGAGTGCCCCGGAACTTATCATCGGAGAAGCTGAGATCGAGCTGACTTCCGGTTGCGGGGCATCCCAGGCGTTGTGGCGGATCTATCATTGTGTAGATGATAAGGATGGGTCTTATCTGTTCGAGGAGATGAAGCCATATATTTTTCTGGGGTCTTATGTTTCGGTGGAGGTAGGATATGGGGAAAATCTGACAGAAGTATTCCGCGGGTTTATCGCGAGGGTACGCTTTGAAGCTGAGGAGGAAGAAATTCCATGTGTGGAGGTTACGGCAGTGGATGCAAAAGGGGCGATGATGTCCGGCAGATACAGCCGCCAACTGCGCGCAGGAACATACGGGGATGCTGTGAAGGAGCTTGTAAACGGGGCGGGATACAGAGAGCTTTTTAAAAAAGGCGTAGCGGACCGCATACAGGTGGCAGACACTCCAGACAAGAAAGAAAACAAGGAAGACATACATTTAGAACAGGTTTCTGAGAGTGATTTTACATTTATTGCGGGAGCGGCAAAACGGTTTGGCTATGAGTTTTTTACAGAGACGGGGACACTTGTCTTCAGAAAAGCGAGGGAGGGGGCAAAAGAGCTTCTTGAATTAGGACCCGGAAGAGGTGTGATCTCAGCCGATATCTCTTATGATATCAGAGGACTGGCAAAGGAGATTGAAGTGCGCGGAATGAACGACGGAAAAGGTGAACTTGTCTTTGCAAACAGGAGTTCCAGGCAAAAGCTGTCCTACGGCGGACTTGCAGATACAGTCACAGACGGCGTAAAGCAAGTATACACGGACGCCGTCATCCGGTCGAAGGAGGAAGCTGCGGAGCTGGCAGAAGCATTGGCAGACCGGCAGGAGCGTCGGTTCGGAACTCTCCGATGTGACTGTATTGGACTTCCCGTCCTTTGTCCGGGGAATTTTATCATTATCTCGGGATACGGGAAAGGAGCGGATAACTTATACTATGTGACAGAAACCAGTCACATCCTGTCCGGAGAGCAGGGGTATATCACCAGACTGGAAGGATATGCGGCGTCGGTTCGATAGCGGTAAAGGTGGGATGAGCATATGGGTATTTTAAATTTTATGGATACTACATCGGAAAAGGAGATCACGCCGCCCGGGGATAACAGGATGACCGGTGTGGCGGTGGGGATCGTGACAGAGAATTACAGCAAAGATATGCCCGGCAGACTCAGGGTGAAGATACCCGTCCGGGATGAGGCGTCTAATATACTGGACTGGGCTAAAGTCGCTGTTCCCTATGGCGGAAAAGAATGGGGATGCTGGTTCCTGCCGGAAAAAGACGATCAGGTGCTCCTGGCATTCGAGCAGGGCAGTATAAAAAAGCCTTACATTATAGGTTCGCTGCCCCGGGAAGGGGATAAAACAGTTCAGGAAACAGCGGACGAGCATAATCAGACCAAGAAAATTATAACAAAAAACGGAAACAGTGTGGTGTTTACAGACCACAAGGACGGCTCAGAAAAAGACAGTATCAAAATATCCACATCCGGGGATACATGCCGGATCATCCTGGACAATGAGGAAAGGAAGATATCCATTGCCGATAAAGATTCAGGGTGCAGCGTGGAGATGAACTACAGTGACGGCGAGATGAAGATGGCAGCAGGAAAAAAGATGACATTATTGGTCGGGGATTCTGTGAGCATTACTATGAACGGCGAGACCGGGACAGTGGTAGTGGAAGCAGATAAAGTGCAGATCAAGGCAGGCAGATCTTATGAATTTACAACGGATGGCACGGCAAAACTCTCAGGACAGCAGGTGAGCGCGGAAGGAACCTCTGCGATAAAACTTTCAAGCAGCGGTATAGCGGCGCTTTCAGGGAGTCCGGTAAAGCTTGGATAGTGGATGTTTCGGAGAAGGAGGACAGGAATGGACGGCATAAGAGGCATGAAATTTCCACTGGAAATTAATCCTGCAAACGGAAGATTTATTATGTCAGAGGGAATACAGAATATAAAAGAATCAATCTATCTAATTGTTATGACCCAGAAGTCGGAGCGGTTCACAAGACCGGAATTTGGCAGCAGTATCCAGTCGTGGACTTTCACCGAGCCATCTGCAACAGAGCTGCGTATGATGGAGCGCAGTCTTACGGAAGCGGTACTTTCACAGGAGCCCCGTGTGCGGGACGCGGAAGTACGTATTGAGATAGATAAGGGCAGTGACCGGATGAAGGTATATCTTCAGTATACGGTGAAGGGAGGGGAGAAGGACAATGCAGAGTTCCTTATATAGTGGAGAAGAAAGTGTTCTGGAAAAAGTTCTCACAGTTGCGGATGAATATTTGCCCGAGTGGAGACCACGGCAGTCTGAGCCTGACATTGGAACAGAAATCGCCTTTCTTTTTGCGGAACAGATGGAAGAGTTGAAACGATACACGGACAATATTCTGGAGTGCTGCCATGAGGAGCTTATTACCATGATGGGGCTTCCTCCCCTCCTGCCATCTCCGGCCCGTACCATCATTGCCTTTGAGACAGAGCGGATGGCGGAAATCCCAAAAGGCACCCGGTTTGCAGCGGACGACGGCGGAGAGGAGCCGGTCGTGTTTGAGACAGAATACGATATAACTGCAAGCCCGGCCTGCCTGGCAGAGCTATTTACTGTCAGCGCAAAAGAAAGAAAGATCATATCACAGACGGAAAACCTGCATAAAGGGCAGGCGCGTCTCTTTGACCCCTCAGGAGAAAATGTATATCTGGAAGAGATCGGTATTGAACATCCGCTGCTCCCTGAAGGGCGGTTCGTGCTCCGAAGCCCGCAGCAGTACATGGAGCAAAACAGGAGAAGGCAGTCGGTTTTCTTCCTGGCCGGGGCGCATATCCGTGCGTTTGGATGGGCGGCTGCGCCGGAGATGATCTGCTGCGGGGAGCGTGAGACGGACAGAGAGCAGGCGGAATTGTTCGGACAGGAAATATTGCCGTATAAAGAATGTTATATCGGGCATAATCAGGTGTTTGCGAAAGCCGGGGCGCAGATCACGTGCAGCTTTGAACTTGAATGGAGGATCAAAGATCATGCAGAAAAAGAGACGGAGGCTGAACTTAAGCCTGTCATGAGGCGTCAGAAAGACAGAGCGGCAAAGAGGTACGAAGTATTTCCGCAGCAAGTGGATATTACCTATTTTAACGGAAAAGGCTACCGGAAGCTTCCGCTGGAGGGGGCAGATATTTTTTCGGACACTGTCTGCACGGGAGAAAAGAAAATGTGCAGATGGCGCTTTCGCTGCCCTGAGGACTGGGTGCCGCAGATGATCGCGGGAAGAGAGCTTCGGTGCATAAGGCTGTGCATTGTGCGTGCGCGGCACTCCTATATGCCCGATGCAATCCATCATTATCCGGTCGTGTCTGATATGAGATTTTTCTATTCATACGGAAGAGAAGGAATAAAGCCGGATCGTGTATACAGGCGCACAGGAGCAGACGTTATGCCTGTGGCTCGCGGGGAGACATTGTCCGGGGAATTTCCGTGGAAGGGAGAGTCGGTTTTATTTGGTTTTGACAGGACGTTGACGCCCGGACGGGCAGGAATGTATCTGACAGTTCGTACGCCGGGAAACAGCCGCGGCAGAAAGCTGAAATTTCTTTATTCTTCTGAGATGGGAATGAAGAGCCTTGAGGTGAATGGAAATACAGTGGAGGATTCTACGAATGGACTTGAGCAAAGCGGGATGATAAGTTTTACGGTTCCCCGCGACGCCTGTATGTCGAAAATAGCAGGGAAAAGATGCTTCTGGCTCTGTCTTACGGACGAAAACCCGGGAGAGGCATATTTTCCTGTGCTGTCAGGCGTAGCTTTAAATGCAGTAAAAGCTGTCAATCTTATCGCGTCAGGGTGGAAAGAGTATAGGCAGGAACAGGCGGGCCCCAAAATGAGGGTAAAAATACCGGGCAGACATATTGTGAGTACAGAAGTGTGGGTAGAGGAAAGCGGACTTCTGACAAGGGAAGAGATTGATGATCTTGAGAGAACATATCCTGAACGGGTTCAAGTAGAGCGGGAAAATAACGGACAAGTTATAAAATGTTATGTTCTGTGGGAGGAGTGTGAAGGATTTGAGACACTCCCGGAAATCAGAACCGGAGATGCAAAGGTGCGGGGAAGAGAGAGAAGATATTATGTCCTTGACCGGGAGAACGGAGAAATCTGCTTTGGGGACGGAAAACATGCGGCGCTGCCGGGCAATATGACGGGCGCGTCGTGGAAACTCAGGACTTTAAGCTGTGACGGGGAGCGGGGCAATATAAAAGCCGGAACAAGGATAGAACCGGAAGGGGAAGTCAGGTATTTAAGGAGGGTGCATCATCCTGTATGCGGATTTGGCGGCATGGGCTGCGCGGAAAAAAGCAGCAGGACAGAACAGGGAGAGAACTGGCTGTGTACCTTGGGAAATATGTTGACGGAGCAGGATATCAGGAGAGTGGCAGAGGGATTCTCACCGGATGTGGCAGAGGCGGCAGTGCGGTGTGATACAAAGGACAGTCGTCTTGTTGTGGCGGTGAGGACTGCGTCAGGACAGGAGATTTCGGAACTGATGGGAAGCCTCAGCGCCTGTTTGTCGGGTTTTCTGCCTGAAGCGGGCATCTTTCGGAAAGCAGAGGTAAAAAGCGTTTTACATGTAACAGTATCTGTGTCGGTGTGGGCCACCGCCTCATCCGGCAGTGAGACCAGGGCAAAAGAGGAACTGCGGTTCAGGCTTGCACGATATTTTTCAGAACAG
>ERZ1643249.1301-NODE-1301-length-25294-cov-11.016205_pt1 | contig 25294 bp, 21 predicted proteins | sample MGYA00579263_ERZ1643249 | MGnify/ENA primary metagenome ERZ1643249 (study PRJEB29033, sample SAMEA4952264) | chicken gut metagenome | biome: Broiler Chicken; feature: Gastrointestinal Tract; material: Caecum | place: Ireland | collected 2018 | study: Broiler...
AAACTTATTATATATGCGCCATTAGCTCAGTTGGTAGAGCAGTTGACTCTTAATCAAATGGTCGGAGGTTCGATTCCTCTATGGCGCACCACCAAATTTAACTACATACGAACAAAAAGCACTTTAAATAAGTGCTTTTTGTAATAATTAAAATTTCAAATTCATTAATTTTTCTTTATACTCTCTTTTTTTCTTTTTATTTATTAATCTAAATACAAATATTAAAATAAAGCAAACAGTAATACTTGATATAAAAGAAACAATGTCTTCAAAAGCTAGTGGACGAGACACGATAGTTTTAAATAAATCTATGAATACAGGGATAATTTGTGTCATAGTTAGAATTAATAACAAAATATTCATGTTATTTGTTTCTAAATCTTCAACTCTATTTTTTCTAATATTTATAAGTGATTCTAATAAGTCTTTATAAGTATTATATTTTTCAAATAATTTGTCTAATCTAAAATTTTTAGCAATTTTTTCAGCAGAGATTCTAACTGTTGGATAAATAAAACTATTAAAATCTAAAAATAAAATTGATTGAGATAATTCTGTTGCTAAAACATCTAAAATATCTGTATTTGTTGTTTTTAAAGGATTATTATTTTCTATTTCTAATTCTGCCAAAATTTTGTCACAAATTCTACTTATTGCCGCATCTTGTAAAAGTAATAACTCCATAAAAAAGATTTCAACAGCTTCCATAGTAATTCGTTCTTTAATATCATTTATAGGTACATTCTGTAATTCTAGTAATACATTTTCTGAACAATATACTTTAGCAGATTTATATTGAGCAATATCAGTATGAATTGCGTCTATAAACTCTTTTCCCTTAAGTTTTCCTATAGAATATTCACAGGCTAAAATAGAAATCATTTCTTCTTCTTCTAAAGGACTAAAAGAGAATAATAAACTTTTTGCTGTTCCAATTAAATTAATATGATTTTTATTTGTCCATTCCGTAATTGTTTCGTCATTAATACTGAATTTACTCGCTATAAAAAAACTTAGTATCCAAGAAGGGTCGTTTTTTAAATAGGGGATAAAGATAGATAAAACTCCTAAATTTGTTTTAGGATGTCTTGTTATTGCTAAAGTTCCCTCTTCACATAAATTTTGAAAGTAAAAAGTAAACTTTCCAATTTCAATTCTTTCTAAGCATTTTACATAATCATTTTTAAATTCATTTTTGTTATTTAATTCAACTTGTTTTATTAAAAAATCACCAATTTCAGTTTTTGTGGTTTGTATTTTATTTATATCAAAATTTTTTAAGTCAATTGGTATAAATAAGTATAAGTCCATATTTTTTTCCATTAAAAAAATCCTTTAATAATATATTTAGGCTTTTATGGAGATGCCTATAAACCATATATTAATCAATAAATTCTCCCATGGTATCTTTTATTCTAGTAAGTTCTTTTTGCAATGTTGAATAAGTAGAAGAACTTATAAAATGATCACCTGAGTTATATCTATTTATAGCTTTTTCTATATCCATAACAAGATATTTTTGTTTGCTTTTTGAAGTATTTTTATACATATATATTGGAATATATGAAATATTTCCAATAGTAGTCTCATCTGTTTTACCATTTTTTACAAGTTCAATATTCAAAATGACTGAATTTCTAGTTCTCTCTTTTGTTTGACCAGACATAAAATTTCCTAAAGAATATATAACAAAACAATCTTTAGTTGATCCATCTTCAAGAGTAATTGTTTTCTTTTCCATAGGTTGTAATACATGAGGATGACTTCCTAAAATTATATCAACTCCATTAGTAAATAATAAATTTGCTAATCTTTCTTGTTCAGAGTTTTGTTTGTTTTGGTATTCAACACCCCAATGCATGTTAACACATATTAAATCTGGATTTTGCTCTTTTGCAATGTTAAGTTGCTCTAAAATAAAATCATCACTAATTAAGTTTACTGAATAACTATATTCTGATTTAACTGGAATACCGTTTGTTCCGTAAGTAAAAGCTAAAAATGCAATTTTAATTCCATTAACATCTTTTATCAATATAGTATTTTGTTCTTCTGCACTTCTAGATGTACCTGTATGAGCAATTCCGGCTTCATCTAAATAATTTAAAGTACTAACTATACCAGCATAATTTGTATCCATACTATGATTGTTTGCAGTTGAAAGTACGTCAATTCCTAAATCTTTTAGATTTGTAGCCAATTGTTCTGGTGTATTAAAACGTGGATAATTGCTATATCCTTTTTTTGCACCTGCAAAAGTTGTCTCTAAATTTCCAATAGAGATATCTGCTGAGCTTATATAATCTTTTATATCTTCAAAAACATAAGAAAAATTATAGATATTTCCATCAAAAGCATCAACATATTGAGAATTATGACACATTATATCTCCAATAACACTCATTGTAATTTTTGTATCTTCTTTTTCTGGAATCTCAACAATAATATTATCATTTTCTGTGTTATTATCACTATTTGTTTCACTACCTAATTGTTGTTCTTCTTGAATGCTTTTTTGAGGCAAAATATAAAATTCATAAGTAAATAAACATATAATGGTTAATAATATAATTGCAACAAAAGTTAATACTATTTTTTTCATAACATCACCTTGTATAATTAATTATACAACCCTTTCTTAATATATTAAAAATGTATCATATTTCGACAAAAAAATCAATAAAAACATAGAAATATAAAAAATAATAAGAATTTATAAAAACACTTGTTAAATATGTTAAAATATGGTATATTAGATAAGCAAAATAAAGGGATATATTTTAAAGGAGGAGATATCATGTTAACAGCAACAGGAGTAACAGTTAGATTTGGAAAAAGGGTATTGTTTGAAGATGTAAATATAAAATTTGGAAAAGGAAATTGTTATGGAATAATTGGAGCTAATGGAGCAGGAAAGTCAACATTTCTAAAAGTATTATCTGGTGAGATAGAACCTAGCAAAGGAGAAGTATCTTTAGATAAAGGAGAAAGAATTTCTGTATTAAAACAAGATCACTTTGCATATGAAAACTTTAGTGTTATAGACACTGTAATCATGGGAAACAAAGAATTATACGATATTATGAAAGAAAAAGAAGCAATATACATGAAACCAGACTTTTCTGAAGAAGATGGTATGAAAGCAGCAAAATTAGAAGAAAGATTTGCAGAATTAGATGGATGGAATGCAGAATCTGATGCAGCAATAATTTTAAATGATTTAGGAATAGAACCAGAAAAACATTATAAAATGATGAGTGAATTAGAAGCAAGAGAAAAAGTAAAAGTATTACTTGCACAAAGTTTATTCGGAAATCCAGATGTACTTTTACTAGATGAGCCAACAAATGACTTAGACTTAAAAAGTATAAATTGGTTACAAGAGTTTTTAATCAACTTTGAAAATACAGTTATAGTGGTATCACATGATAGATATTTTTTAAATAAAGTATGTACACACATTGCAGATGTTGATTTTGGAAAAATTAAAGTATATCCAGGAAATTATGATTTCTGGTATGAATCAAGCCAATTAGCATTAAAACAAATGAAAGAACAAAACAAGAAAAAAGAAGAAAAAATAAAAGAATTGCAAGAATTTATTGCAAGGTTTAGTGCAAATGCTTCAAAATCAAAACAAGCTACATCAAGAAAGAAAACATTAGAAAAAATCGAGTTAGACGAAATTAAACCATCAAATAGAAAATATCCATATGTAGACTTTAAACCAGATAGAGAACCTGGAAAAGAGATATTGCAAGTAAAAAATATATCAAAAACAATTAATGGAGAAAAAATATTAAATAATATTTCATTTACTGTAAAAGCAGGTAATAAAATAGCATTTCTTGCAGATAATGAAAATGCCAAAACAGTATTATTCCAAATAATTGCAGGAGAACTTGAGCCAGATGAAGGAGAACTAATTTGGGGTTCAACAATCACAAAAAGCTATTTCCCTAAAGATAATAATTATTTGTTTGACACAGATGAGAATTTAACAGAATGGCTTAGAAAATATTCAAAAGATCCAGATGAAACATATGTAAGAGGCTTTTTAGGTAGAATGTTATTTTCAGGTGATGAATCATTAAAAAAAGCAAGAGTAATATCTGGAGGAGAAAAAGTAAGATGTGTTCTTGCCAAAATGATGTTATCAGGTGCCAACTTCTTAATATTTGATGAGCCAACAAACCATCTAGATATGGAAAGTATAACATCAGTAAATGATGGTATGAGAAAATTTAAAGGCAACATCTTATTTACATCACATGATCATCAATTAACTCAAACAGTTGCAAACAGAATAATTGACATTAAAGCAGACAGAGTTATAGATAAAGAAGTTACATACAATGAATACCTTGGAATTGAATAAATAATCCAATCAATCCAAATATAATAAAAATTAAATTAGACAAAATGTCAATATAGGTATCAGAAATTTTATTACTTAGCCATTTTCCTAAAAATATAGCAAGAGAATTACTAAGAACCATACCCAAAATTGAACCACAAATTAGAGGGATTTTAAACATTGGGTACTGAATACCAAGCCCAATTGATGCAAGCCAAGTTTTATCTCCAATTTCACCAATTGCAATTGATAAGGCTACTATAAAAATACAATTTTTTAATATTGATGATATAAAAAATTGTATTTTTGATTTATAATCTGGTTTAGACAAATTATTTTTAGAGGAAGTTTTTAATTTTATAAATCCTAATATTCCAAAAGTTAAAAACGTAAAATATGTAATAAATTTCAAATAAAATATAAAATTATCATTTCCAAGATGGCAAATTTTACTACCCAATAAAATAGCAAGACCATGGCTAAGCAAGGTACCTAATGCAACACCTAATAAAATATGAGATGCTTTATTTTTAGTTGAAAATGATAAAACTAAAATTTGTGTTTTATCACCAAGTTCTGATAATGCTATAAATATAAATGAAATAATAAAAGGAAAGAAGTATTGCATATAACCTCCAAAAGTAAAAAATTAAAGATAATACTAAAAATATTAACAAAATAATAAAAATATTCATATAAAGATTGATTTTATAAAAAAAATAATATAATATTTATAATATAAAAAATTATAAAGATTGGAGAAAAAAATTGAAAAAACTTAAGACAAATAAAGGAATAACAATGATTTCACTTGTTGTTACTATTATTTTATTAATAATATTATCTAGTATAGTTACTTATTCTGGTTTGAGTTCTATCAGAAATAATAAATTTGAAAAACTAAAATTTGAACTAGAAATGGTGCAAGCAAATGTTAATTTATGGTATGAACAATATAAAAACCTACCAGATGATGAAATAATAATTGGTAGTCCAATACCAGATTCAATGTTAAGTAGCCTTCAAGGACCTTCTGGAGTATTAAACAAAGTAAATGAAATTGCCAACAGCAAGAATATTAATATGAGTAATGACATTTCCTCATACAAATATTTTAGTTCACATGATTTTGAAAATTTACAAATTGATGGAATAGAAAATAATTATATCATAGATATAAAAAAACAAATAGCTATATTAGTTGAAGCATATGAATATGAAGGAACAGATTATTATATTATAGATCAAGTCAGAGATGTTGTAAGAGGAGGAAGTTTGGTAAACTAAAAAAATTATAGAATAATGTCTAATATTAATAATCCGTAAGTATAAATGTGAAAGTTATGTGAAAAATATTTACAAAAAAAAATCAAAATGGTAATATAAGCTCAAAGCAAAAAGAGCTTATATTATTTTTTTTAATAGGAGGAAAAATTTGTGATTCAAGTAGAAAACGTTACAAAAAGATATGGAAGTTTTACGGCTGTAAACAACATCAGTTTTGAAATTGATGAAGGGGAAATTGTGGGATTTTTAGGTCCAAATGGAGCAGGTAAAAGTACAACTATGAATATGATAACTGGATTTATTGAACCAACAGAAGGAAAAATTATAGTTGATGGTTATGATATATCTAAAAAATCTAAAAAAGCAAAAAAGCAAATTGGATATATGCCTGAAGGAGTACCATTATATAGTGATTTAACAGTCAAAGAATTTGTAACATATATGGCAGAATTAAAAGGATGTGAACGCAATACTAAAAAAGAAAAAGTACAAAAGGTTATAGAGCAAACAGGATTAATAGATGTTCAAAACAAATTAACCAAAAATTTGTCAAGAGGATATAAGCAAAGAGTTAGTATGGCTGGAGCATTAGTAGGTGACCCTAAAGTTATTATACTTGATGAACCTACAGTAGGTCTTGATCCAAAACAAGTAACAGAAATAAGATCTCTAATAAAAGAATTGGGAAAAAATCATACTGTCATATTAAGTTCTCATATTTTATCAGAAGTTAGTCAAATATGTAATAGAGTAATAATCATTAATAAAGGAAAAATAGTTGCAATAGATACACCAGAGAACTTAGAAAATAAAGTTATAGAAGATAATTCTATATATGTAACAGTTGAAGATCCAGAAGATAAAATGAAAAATATAAAAGAAAAATTAGATAATGTAAAAGAAGTTAAATTAGTAGCAGAAAATGAAGATAAAACTAAAAAATATATGATTTCTGGAGAAAAAGGCATAGATCTAAGAAAAAATATATTTGAAGTATTTGCAAAAGAAGGAATTACAATATTTGAAATGAAAAAAGCAGATGCAACTTTAGAAGATGCATTTATGAAACTTATAAATGAAACTCAAGTTGAGAATAAGCAAACAAAAGAGGAAGAAAAAGAAACTGAAACTAAAGATGAAACAGATTCAGAAAATAAAAAGGAGGAAAAATAATGTTAGCAGTATTAAAAAAAGAATTTAAAAGTTACTTTTTATCTCCTATAGGATATGTTGTAATAGGAATATTTTTATTTGTATTTAGTGTATTTTTCTATTTAACAACAATACAATACGGAACAGTAGATTTAGGATCATTATATTTTTATACAGCATTATATGGATTAATAATAATTGCACCAATATTAACTATGAGAATGTTTGCAGAAGAAAGAAAAACAGGAACAGAACAATTAATACTAACATCACCAGTAAACATGGTAGGAGTTGTATTTGGGAAATTTTTTGCGGCATTAGGAGTAATTATAGTAACATTACTAATATCATTTATGTATTTCTTTATAGTAAAATATTTTGGAAACCCAAATATTGCTACAGTTCTAGTACACATGTTAGGCTTTGTTTTAGTAAGTAGTGCAGCTATTTCAATAGGTATGTTTGCATCAAGTATTACAGAAAACCAAATAATTGCAGGCATAATAACAATTGCTTTTTTAGTAATGACATTATTTATGCAAGATTTAAATAGTATATTTGCAAATATTTCAATAATGAATTTCTATAGTGATTTCCCAAGTGGAGTTATTTCGCTAAGAGAGGTTGTAGGATTAGTGTCATTTACAGCTATGTTCATAGCTTTTACAATTATAGTTATGCAAAGACGTAAATTAGTAAAATAAACTTAGGAAAGGAAAGAAAAAAGTTGAAAAAGTTTTTTGAAATCTTAAAAAATAAATGGTTAATTAAAGGCACATCTACATTATTATTAGTTTTAATAATAATTGCACTTTATATAGGAATAAATATTTTATCAGAACAAGTAAATATACCAGACTTAGATTTTACAGAAAAAAAATTATATTCTTTATCAGATGAAACAAAGACCAAAATAAAAGACTTAGATGAAGAAATAACAATACAATTAATAAATACATCAGACTACAGTTATTTAACTGATTATGCAAAAAAATATGAAGCAATAAGTGATAAAATAAAAGTAGAAGAAATTACAGACTTATCTTCAAGAGTAGACTTAAAAACAAAATATAATCTTGAAGATACAGATATGTTAATTGTAGTAAAAAAAGGTGATAAAGAAAAAACAATCAGTGAATATGATTTATATACATATGATTATTCATCAGGAAAACAAATAGATTTAACAGAAGAGGCAATAACAAATGCAATAGTTGAACTATCAATAGAAGATAAGCCTAAAATCTATATACTTTCAGGAAAAACACAATATAATACAGAACAAGCACTTTATAGTGTAATTGAAGACATAGAACAGGAGTCAAATGAAGTAGAATATTTAGATATTTTAACCACAGGTTCAGTTCCAGAAGATTGTGACGTATTAATGATTACAACATTAAGCGAAGACTTAAATGAACTTGAAAGAGATAAAATATTAGAATATATAAGAAGCGGTGGAAATTTAATGATTTTAACATCTCAAAATATAATAGATGTTGATATGCCAAATCTTGATCAAGTTTTTGCTGAATATGGATTTTCAATAAATTATGGAGTAATATTTGAACAAGACACATCTAAGATGTTACAAAATGCACCAGAATTTGCTATTACAGATGTTAATGCAAGTTTTATGAGTGATATAGACATGTCATTAAAAATGTGTTTTGTAGATGCAGGAAAAATTGAATTTGTAGATGATGAAAAATTAGAAGAATTAGGAGTTACATATGAAGCAATTGCAACAACAGGAGAAACATCATTTATAAGAACAAATTTTGAAAGCCAATCTTATACAAAAACTGATGAAGATGGAGAAGAAGGTTCATTTATTGTTGGAGCAGATATCACTAAAAAAATATCTGATGATGTTTCATCTGAATTAATAATATATTCAAGTGAAGTAAGTGCCTCAAACTTACAAATCCCTATAAGTAGCCAATACTACTTATATGCAGTAGATTTACACAATAATAAAGATATTGTATTAAACTCTATTTCTCATTTGACTGAAAGAAAAGATACAATAACAATAAGAAAAGATGATGAATCAGAAGTTTATACAGTTTCTGAAGAAGAAGACCTTATTATAAGAATGATTATATTTACAGTACCAGCTGTTATAATAATTATTGGAATAATTGTTGCAATATGGAGAAAAAGACAAAAATAAAAAGTAAAACTAAGATTTTCTAACAGACAAAGTCTTATAAGAAAATCTTAGTTTTTTTGTGTGTATAAATTGAATTAAACTCCAATATACTAATACAAGGCAAAATACTTAAAGAAAGAGATTAAATATGAAAGAAATAATATCAATTGTATTAGTAATAATAGGAGCACTTGTAGGTGCAGGATTTGCTTCAGGTCAAGAAATATATTCATTTTTTTACTTATATGGAATAAATGGATTATTTGGAATTATAATAATGTGTATATTAATGGCGTTATTAATATATAAAATATTAAAAATAATAAATATTATGAATATAGACAATTATAATGATTTTTTAAAAATATTTATAAAAAATATAAAAATAAATAAAATAATAAATATTATTATAAATATTTTACTTTTATTATCATTTTACATTATGATAGCAGGATTTGGAGCTTATTTTGAACAAGAAATAGGAATAAATAAATTAATAGGAAGTATAATTTTATCTATATTATGCGGAATAGTGTTTTTTTCAAATGTAAAAGGTGTGCTAAAAGCAAGCAATATAATTGTACCTTTATTAATATTTTTTATTATTTTTATTGGAGTAAAAAATTTTTTAAATTTACCCAAATTAGAAATTATCCAAATCAAAAAAAATTGGATTATAAGTACAATAATTTATACAAGTTATAATTTAATTTTATTAATACCTGTTTTAATATCATTAAGAAAACAAATAAAAAAAGAAGGAAATATAAAATATATAGCTATATTTAGTGGAATAATAATGATAATTTTATCAATAATAATATTTATGCTTTTACAAAATGCAAGTATTGTAGAATTAGAAAAACAAGAAATGCCTGCAGTATATATAATTAGTAATAAATTTTGCCAATATAGAGCAATATACGCATTTATAATTTTAGGATCGATATTTACAACAGCAATATCTGTTGGAATAGGTTTTTTACAAAATGTAAGCAAAACAAACTCTACTTTTCCACAGTTTGTTATATTAATGTGTATAACTAGTCTAGTAGTAACCAATTTTGGATTTTCTAAACTATTAAATTTTGTATATCCTATTTTTGGATATATTGGAATTATACAAATAATATTAATATTGACGAAAAAATTAACAAATAATATTGCTAAAAATTAGTAAAATGTGATAAACTAATAGTATTAAAAGTGAAAGGAAAACAAAGGAAAATGAAAGATTTTTGGGCTGGAGGGCTACAGAATCGTAGAAAAGGTAGAATACTAAAAGCAATACTACTTGGAATAATAATATTTTTAATATTACTAGTTCTCATTTTAAGTATAATTTATTACAATAATATAGAATTTAGAAGCTGGTGTGATGAAAATGTAATAAAAAAAGAAGTATTACAAGAAGAAGTAAATACTATTGAAATAGATAAAGATGATAATATCCAAGTATATGCATATGATAAATATATTTGCATATTAAAAAACAAAACATTAGAGTTTTATAACAGAGTAGGGTCAAAAGTTGATTCTATAGAAATTGATATAGTAAATGCAGAATTTGCTTCTTCAGGAAGATATTTAACAATAAGCGAAAAAAACGGTCAAAAATTTTATTTAATTTCTGGAAGAGAAAAAATTTATGAAAACACTATTGAAGGAAATATTACAGAAATTAATGTAAGTAGAAATGGCTACGTATCAATTGTAATTTCAAATACAACAGTCAAATCAGTTGTTGACATTTTTGATAGAACAGGAAAAGAAATTTTTAAAACTAATTTAGTAAATTCTATAGCTATTGATACTAGTATTTCACAAGATAGTAACTATTTAGCAATAGCAGAAGTAGATATAACTGGTATTATAATAAAATCATCAGTTAGAGTTGTATCAATTGAACAAGCCGAAATAATCTATAGATATGAAGCACCTACGGGAAGTTTAATAACAAGCATAAATTATCAAGAAAAAAATAAACTAATTTGTATGTTTGATGATTCAATAGGAATTTTAGATGGAGAAAATTATAGTGAATTATTAAAATACGAAAATAACAAATTAGCATTTGTAACAATTGGATTAAGTAATAGAGTAGTTTTAGTAGAAGAAACTTCAACAGGGGAATATACTTCAGACACAAATGTTAGAATAATTAATCCTAATAACAATAAAACTAAACAATATAATACAAGCAATGTTGCAAAAGCAATTTTAACATATTCTAATAAAATTGCACTAAATTTTGGCACAGAATTACATATTATAGGAACAAATGGAATTTTAATAAAAAAATACAAATCTAATTCAGAAATAAATGATATAGTAATGACAGATAATTTAGTTGCAATAGTTTATAATGATAATATAGCAATTATAAATTTTTAAAAAAGTATTAAAGGAGGAAAATAAAAATGACAGGAATAATTTTAGATATTATTTTAGTAGCAATAATAGCATTAAATGTATTTATATGTTATAAAAAAGGATTGGTAAAACTTGCAGTAGGTCTAATTGCATTTTTTGTAGCAATAATTGTTGCAATGGCTCTTTGTAAGCCTGTTTCAAACCTAATTGCAGAAAAAACTCAATTAGATGAAAAAATTGAAGAAACAATAATAAAAAATTTCTCAGTAGAAGTAACAGAAGAAGATGAAAGTGAAACTGATGAAGGATTTATGAAATACATGGAAAAATATGTAGATGATTCTATTAACAAAACAAGAAACGAAATCGTATTAGAAGCATCTAGTGTTGTTTCAATGAAATTAATTAATATTTGTGCTTTTATAGGAATATTTATAATTGCAAGACTAGTTTTAATACTACTAACATTTGTTGCAGATATAATTATGAGTCTACCAATACTAAAACAATTTAATAAAGCCGGAGGAATAATTTACGGTTTAATAAAAGCATTATTAATAATTTATGTTTTACTTGCAATAGTTTTCCTAATAATATATGTAACAGGAAATAATACACTTTCAAATGCAATTTCAAGTTCATTTATTACAAAATTCTTCTATAACAATAACATAATATTGAACTTCATATTTTAACAAACCAAGACTACTAAAAAATTTTTAGTAGTCTTAATTGTGAAAAAATTGTGAAATATTTCTTAATTATTTGAATTAGTATTGAAAAAAAGTTTAAAGTTTGATATGCTATATAAGCAAAGATTTAATAAAATAGGGGTGAATTAACTTTGACTAAGAAAAAGAAAAAGTCAGGTATTTTAAAGAAAATTGTAATAATATTATTAATTTTGCTTTTAGGATGTATAGGATTTATAGGATATAGAACACATGCAAATGGAGGAGGAATGCAAGGATTCCTATCAACATTAGTTGGTAATGATGAAACAACATTAGAAGAATTAGACCCAATTCAAGTATTGTTATTAGGTATAAGCACAGATTTAGGTGGAAAAATTACAGATACAATAATGGTAGCAACATATAATCCAAAAAATCAAACAGCCTCACTATTATCAATACCAAGAGATACTTACACAGGAAAAGACTATTCAACAGGATCAGCAAGTGAAAAAATAAATGCATTATATACAACAGGAGGAATTGATAAAGTACTTGAAAGAGTAAACAGTTTAACTGGTTTAGATTTAAAATACTATATGATTATAGACAACCAAGCATTAATAAAATTAGTTGATGTACTTGAAGGAGTTGAGTTTGATGTTCCAATTGATATGTATTATACAGATAAAACACAAGGATTAAAAATAGACTTAAAAAAAGGACTTCAAGTACTAGACGGAAATAAGGCAGAACAATTATTACGTTTTAGAAAAAATGATAATGGAACTGGATATCCTGCTTCATATGGTTCAGATGATATTGGAAGAATGAAAACACAAAGGAACTTTATAATGGCAACAGCAAAACAAGCTCTACAAGCAAAAAACATATTCAAAATAAGAGATATTATAGATATTTTATATGAATATGTTGAAACAAATCTTTCAATTTCTGATATTAAATCATATGTTCCATATGCAATAAACTTTGATATTAATAATTTGAAGAGTGCTTCATTGCCAGGAACATCTGTTGGACCAACTCAAACAGGATCACTTTATGCACCATATTGGTTTATTGTAATTGATAAAAAAGAAGCTGCCAAAACAGTACAAGAACTATATTCTGAGCCAAGTACAGAGGCTACAACAAACACAGAATCAACCACAACAAGTACTTCTAAAGAAGATTCACCAAGTACAGAAGATATAACTACAGAATCAACAGATTCAAATGAGATTCCAAAAAAAGAAGCAGCTAAAATAAAAATTGAAATTTTAAATGGTTCAGATTCTAAAACTAAGTTTAATAAAGCAAAAGAAGCACTTGAAGATTTAGGGTATGAAGTAACAACAACACCAAATAATTCAACTACATCAAAATCAACAATAATTAATAAAACAGGGGTAGATTCAAAATATATTGACCAAATAAAACAAAAATTGGGAGTTGAAAATATATCTTCAGGTTCAGTTAGTTCAAAAAATGTAGATATAACTATTATAATTGGAAAAGATTATGAATAGAAAAACAAAAGCAGACATTTTAAAATTAATATTTTTAAATAATTTTAAGTCTGCTTTTGATTTTATTTTTTACTTATTTTTTATTCTATTTTAAATTTATAAATCGAATTAAAATCACTAGTATTTTTTAAATTATTTTTATACTTTTTATTTCTTTTTTCTTTTTTCCATTTTTAGGAGAAATCAACATAGCCAATATAAATAAAATAACTATTGCTAATAAAACCTGTAATATAGTAATCATAACCTTAGACTTTAAAACATCACTACTAGCAATTAAATCAGATGTATATGTAATACCATCAATATTATATGTAATTTTACCTAATACGGAATCTTTAGCTATAGGAGCTAAAATATCATTTTTTAATTCAATAGAATATTGTAAATTTGTAACATCATAATTTGCTGGTAACAAAGTTGAAAGAGAATCTTTTGCAACTACATTCAAAATTTTAGTTTCCTTTGTAGCATTTTTTATTTGTAATTCTTGAATAACTGTATTAGCATCCAAAAAATTCTTTATCTTATAATTTTCAAAACCATAATTAAAAAGATTAATAGCATCCATATATCTTCCACTAAGGCCAGTTTCAGTAGCTTCAGCCCCAAGTAAAACTGCAATTAATTCTACACCATCTTTTACACTACAAGCAATCAAACAATTTTTAGCCTGAGAAGTAAAACCTGTTTTTACACCAATTGCATATTCATAATAATATCTGTTAGAAGAATCTAATAAACTATTTGTATTTTTAAAATATCTCTCTTCAGGATAAAGTGGAGTGGCCGCTATCTTACAACTTTCTTTATTAACAATATTTCTGAAAGTTTCATTTTTCATACAATATCTTGCAATCTGAGCCATATCATAAGCTGTTGAATAATGTTCAGGATCTTGAATTCCACTAGGATTTGTAAAGTGAGTATTTTTACAACCTAGTTCTTTAGCTTTTTCATTCATTAAGTTTGCAAATTCAGAAATATTTCCAGAAATATGTTCTGCAAAAATATATCCTATTTCATTTGCTGAATGAATAAGAAACATATCTAACAAATCACTTACAGTAAATTGTTCACCTTCTTTAATTCCAGCATTTGAGTATCCTGATGGAATACTCATTACAGCAGTATAACTTGCTGTTAAAACTTCATCTAAACTCAATTTTTCGATTGCAATTATTGCAGTCAAAATTTTTGTAGTACTTGCTGGATAAAGCTGTTTATCCATATCTTTCTGAGCAAGAATATTACCTGTTTTTGAATCTATTAAAATAGCACCATCAGAATATATTGTAAAATTGGGATCCGAAACATCTGAAATTGTATCATTAGTAATTATGGTCTCACTAGTAGTTAAAGTTAAGTTATCCTCTGCAAAAGATAAATTGTATATATTAATTAAACTTATAAATATCGTTAAAATTATAATTAAACGTTTTTTCATTTTTATTATATTCCCTTTCTTATGTAAGCAAAAAATAAAAAAGTTAAAAAATTAACTTTTTATTGTACATATATAATATCCTATTTATTAATTAATTGCAAGAATATATAATCAAAAATGAAAAAATTTTAAATGAAAGGAGTATTTATGGAAAATTTTAAAAAAATTTTAAAAAATAAAAATGTATGGATTATATTAATAGTAGTATTTTTAATAGTTTTATATATTGTAACAGAAAAAATTTTAAATAATAATAATTTAGAAATTGAACAAGATAATGAAGATGAAATAATTAGTAACCAAGAAAATACCAATGAAAATATAGAAATCAACTTAACAGAAGAAAGTGTAAATGAAATTGAAGAAGAAAATATAGCAGAAAGTGAATCAACACATGAAACACAGAATACGCAGGAAATACAAGATGAGCAAGAAGATAAACAAATATATAAAAATGCAGAAAATAATGAAAAAATATATGTTTATATAACAGGAGAAGTAAATAACCCAGGAGTAGTACTATTAAATTCTGGTAGTAGAATTGTAGATGCCATTGAAGCGGCAGGAGGAGTAACAAATAAAGCAAATATTTCAAAAGTAAATTTAGTATATGTATTACAAGATGGAATGAAAGTAAATATCCCTAATAATACTGACTTAAAAAACAATGAAAATTTTGAATATATAACAATGAGTTCAGGAGACGAAAAAAATGATGCAAATACAGGTAATTCCTCAACAACTATAACATCAGAAAGTTCTAGTTCTAATAATGAATCTGCTTTTAAAATTTCAATTGTAAACATTAATACAGCAACTCAAACAGAACTAGAAACTTTACCAGGAATTGGGCCATCACTGGCATTAAGAATTGTAAATTATCGAAAAGAAAATGGTAAGTTTTCTAGTATAGAAGATATTAAAAATGTAAGTGGAATTGGAGAAGCTAAATATGAAGATATAAAAAATTATATTAAGATATAGAAAATTACTTAAAAAGTATTGAAAATTATGTAAAATTGATATATAATATTTATGTTATTTGTAATTATATGGTTACCGATTAGTAACCATTTCATGGACTATTTTTGTATTTGGAGGCAAAAATATGATTATAACATTTTTGACAGTTTTATTAGCAGTATTAATGACTAACGCCGCCAGGTTAGATGCCAAATTTGTCATAACAAAAACTGAATTGAAGGAACGGTATTATACTAAAATTGTAGTAATCATTGGGCTACTATTGTTCGAATTCATATATTTAGAACAAATGTTTACAGTGTTCGTTTACGGGTTACTGGCAATTTATTTGATTTTTAGCGCCAATAAAGATAGGAATATGATTCTTTGGTTCAAGAATAATGATGATGACAACAAAAAGTAAGAAGGAGTAGTCTATATTAAAAGAGCAAATTTTGCAAAACAAAATTTGCTTTTTTTTTTTTCAAAAAAAACAAAAAATGGAAAAATAAAAATAAAAAAAAAGAACATAATAAAAATAATAACAAAAAAGGAGGAATTTATAATGAAAAAAATAATATATTCAATAATAATTTTTACAACAATGATTATTAGTTTACTTACAATAAAAGTTAAAGCAGCAAGTTTAGATGCGATTAATATAGAAACAAATAAATCAATAGTCAATCCAGGAGAAGAAGTAACATTAACAATAGAATTTGGAAAAAGCTTAGGAGCATACACATTTGACATAGCATATGATAATAATTTATTAGAATTTGTAAGTGCAAGTGATGGAACTCCTAATGACATGTCAACAAAGGTTAGAATTGTATATTATGATTCAACAGGAGGAACAAACACAAAAGATAGTTTAACAGTAGTATTTAAAGCAAAAGAAGGTATTACAACATCAAACCCAACAGATTTATCTATTACAGCAGAAGGACTAGCTAATGGAGATGCATCTGAACAATATGATGATATAGATGTTCCAATAACAAAAAATATTACAGTAGAGCCAGATTATAAAGATTATGAATTAAATTTACAATATGATGGTGAAATTGTAAAAAATCAAGAAAAAGAAATTACAATAACAACAAGTTCAGAAATGGGAAAATATTATGACCATGCAAGACTAATTGCAGAAGTAACTACACAAACAGGAGGAACAGTAACATTAATAGGAATAGATGAACAACAACTAGAACATGACTTAATACAAAGTGGATGGGGAGATCCATCAGGATATAAAATTGGAGGAAAAGTCAACCAAGTTCTAAAATTTACTGGACTATTTACTGAAGCAGGAGACTATCAAATAACATTAAAATTAATAGATAGAGATTCATCAGATGCATCAATAGTAGAAAAAACATTTGATATAAAAGTAGTAGAAGAATCTACAGTTGAAGACGAAAATGATAATACAAACACAGGAAATAATACAGAAAATACAACAGATAATACAACAAATAACACAGAAGAACAAGAAAAAGCAGAAGAATTACCAAAAGAATTACCTAAAACAGGTATAAATTATACTGGTATATTTATAGCTCTAATAGTATTAGCAATATTAATATATTTTACAAAATATAGAAAGAAGAAATAATGGAAGCAAATTGCTTCCATTAATAAATATATGAAAAACATTGCCAAAATAATAATAATTATAATAATAATTACAACAATTATTTGTGCAATATATTTTTATATAAAAAAACCAAAAACACAAACAAATATATCTACATCAGAAGAAAACATTAATAACAATATTATTAAAGTAAAAATAAAAGAAAATTTAGGACTTGTACGAGAACAATATAAAGGTTATAAAGTATCCGCAAAATTAGAAATACCAAAAATAAATTTAGAAACATATGTACTTGAAGACTATAGTGTTGAAGCATTAAAAGTTTCAGTAACCAAATTTTGGGGAAATAATCCAAACGAAATAGGAAACTTTTGTATAGCAGGACATAATTATAGAGAATTCAAGAAAACCACAAATTTAGAAATAGGAGACACAATAATATTAACAGATAATTATAATGGGGTAGTTGAATATGAAATATATGATATATTTAAGGTCCTTCCTAGTCAAACAGAATGTTTATCACAATATACAAACGGAAAAAAAGAAGTAACTTTAATAACTTGTACTAAAAATAGTCAGAAAAGAATTATAATAAAAGCAAAAGAAATAGTATGATAAATGAATATTTTAACCATAATAATATAAACCAATATTCAAGGAGATTATTATGAGATATAAAATATTCACCTTTATCATACTTTTATTTTTTGTTTTTATTTTTTTACCAAAACAAGAAATAGCTTCCACGAAATTAGAAGGAATAGATGCTTTCCCAGATAGTTACAAACCATATTTAAAAGTATTAAAAGAAAAATATCCAAACTGGAATTTTATAGCTTTATATACAGGATTAGATTGGAATTATGTAATAGATAATGAAAATATATTTGGCAAAAACCTTGTTCCTAAATCCTATAATGATAATTGGAAAAATACAAAAGAAGGAGAATATAATGTAGAAGTAGACAGTGGATGGGTAGATTCCTCAAGAAAAGCAGTAGAATATACAATGGATGCAAGGAATTTTTTAAATGAAATAAGAATGTTTCAATTTGAAGTCTTATCATATGATGAAAAAACAAATAATTTAGATGGAATTGAAAAAATATTATATGGAACAGAATTTTACAATAAAATAGTAGAATATAAAAATTCATCTGGAAATAATATAGTAACAAGTGACAAATATTCAGACTTAATACTTAAAGCAGGAAAAACCTCTAAAGTTAGCACATATCATTTAGCTTCAAGAATAAAACAAGAAGTAGGACCATTTTTATCACATTCATCAATTAGTGGAACAGTAAGTGGATTTGAAGGATTATACAATTTCTATAATATAGGAGCCACAAGTTCATCAGAGCCAATGGGAGCTATAAAAAATGGACTACAATATGCAAAAGACGGAAAAGGAGCAAGTCAGGAAACAAAAAATAAATATTTAATACCATGGAACACAAAAGAAAGAGCAATAACAGGAGGAGCAATATTTATTGGAGCAAGTTATATAAATATAGGGCAAAACACAATATATCTACAAAAGTTTGATGTTAATGATGAAAAAGGTGGAGAATTATTTTGGCACCAATACATGACAAATGTATTAGCACCTTATAGTGAATCTAAATTAGTATATAATGGCTATAAAAATAGCGGAATTTTAAACTCTGGATTAACATTTATTATACCAGTTTATGAAAATATGCCAGAATTACCTGTAGAAAGCCCTAATATATTAGAAAGTGATTTCACAAGTGACAATACAAAAATGTATGCAAATGTTACCACAAAATTAAATGTTAGATCTGGCCCAGGTACTTCATATGAAATAATTACAACATTAGATAAAAATGAACAAGTTACAAGAATAGCAAAAGGAAAACAATCTGGAGAGCTTTGGGATAGAGTAATTTTAGAAAATGGAATTGTTGGATATGTTTTTCAAAGTTATTTAGAACCTGTTCCAGAAATTCAAGTATCTGAAATAAAATTATCTCTTGACAAAACAACTATAAATAAAAACGAAAAAATAAAACTTAATGTAGAAATTTTACCTACAGAAGCGGAAAACAAAAACTTAAAATTTAGTTCAAGTGATAATTCTATAGCAATAATAGATGAAGAAGGTTATATTTTAGGATTAAGTTCTGGAAAATGCACAATTACAGCCAAAGCAGAAAATAATGTTTCATCAAGTATAGAAATAAATGTATATAGTCCAGTAACAGACATAGGCATAGATACAACAAACTTAAATCTAGAAAAAGGAAAAACTTTTAAAATAAATGTTGTAATATATCCAGAAGATGCAACAAACAAAACAATTGAATTTACATCTAAAGACACAGATATAGCCACAATAGATAATGATGGAAATATATATGCAAAAGAAATAGGAAATACAGAAATTATAGTAAAATCAGTAGATTCTAATATAGAAAAAAATATAAATTTACATGTAATTGAACCAATAGGAGAAGACGAATTAAGTTTTGACAAAAGTTTATTAATTAATGGTAACGAAATCTCAGGACTAGATTATAAAAATAATACAGTAAAAAACATTAAAGAATTAATTACAACTAAATATGAAATAAAAATTTATAATTCAAAAAATGAAGAATTAAAAGACACAGACTTAATAGGAACAGGTAGCAAAATACAAATTATAAAAGATAATAATATTCTACAAGAATACCAAATTATATTATATGGAGATGTTAATGGTGACGGAAAAATAAATAGTGTAGATTTATTAGTATTACAAAGACATATATTAGAAATTGAAAAATTTGATGGAATATTTTTAAAAGCAGGAAACATTAATAAAAATGGTAAAAAGCCAAGTTCAGTTGATTTATTATTAATTCAAAGACATATATTAAACTTAAAAATAATAGAACAAAAAAGTTAAGAACTAAAGCTTTAGAAAGGAAATTTATAAAAAATGAAAAAAACTTTTCTATTAATTATTGTACTAAGTGCAATTATAATGTTCCCAAATAAATGTAAAGCTGAAACAAATATAGAATTAAAAACAAATAATACAAAAATAAATTTAGAAGAAGAATTCACTATAGGTATTACTGTAAATGGAGACAAAATTTCTGCAACAGATTTAGAAATATATTTTGACTCAGAAAAGCTAGAATATATATCAGGACCAAACAATTCAAATTATATAGATGGAAGGATTTTATATACATGGTATGAAGAAAATACAAATGAAATAACAAACTTTAATTTAGGGGACTTTACATTTAAGCCAAAACAAAATGGAAAAACAATTATATCTATAAAAGGAAATTCATATGATAATTCAGGAAATATAAGAAAAACAAATTTTAAAGAATTAGAAATACAAATAGGAGAAGAAGAAACAAAAAATTTAATAAATGAAGAAGAAATCGGAACAAATACAGACGAAAATAATGCTTATTTAAAAATTATGAGAACAAATCAAGAAGGAATTATTCCAAATTTTAATAAAGAAATTTTTGAATACTATATAACAACAAATCAAGAAATTAATAAATTAGAAATTACAGCAATTCCAGAAAATAATAATTCTAAAGTTGAAATAATAGGAAATGATAATTTTGTGCAAGGAGAAAATGTAGTACAAATAAAAGTAACCTCACAAAATGGGCAAAACACAAACACTTACAAAATTTATATTACAAAAACTAATGATTTAGAAAAAGCTAACACCAATTTAGAAACATTAGCTGTAGAAAATACTTTTTTATATCCAAGTTTTGACACAACAATTACAGAATACAAAATAGAAGTAAGCAAAGATACAGAAAATTTAAATATTTTAGCTATACCTGAAGATGAAAAAGCAAAAGTTACAATAGAAGGAAATACAAATATAAAAATAGGAGATAATCCAATTTTAATAAATGTTTTAGCAGAAGATGGGGTAACATATAGAAAATATAAAATTATAGCACATAAGAGAAATGAAGAAGAAGAGCAACAATATGAAGAACAAGAAAAAATAGAAGCAGAAGAACTAGCAGTAATATTAAATGAAAAAGGATTAGAAGAAGTAGTAGAACAAAATACAAACGAAAATACTGATAATATAAGTAAAACAAGAAAAAATATATCAATTATTATAATTAGTTTAATAGTAATTATATTAGTAATAATTCTAGGTATTATAATAAAAAGAAAAATTAATACAAAAAAACCCCCTATTTAGTATTATTATACTAAATAGGGGAACTTATCATTAAAACCTATATTATTTAACATAAGAATTTAAATTTTTGTATCTAATAAAAGCTATAACTGCAATTGGTAATATTATTAATACAACAATTAAAATATTTCTAATTCCTGTATTTGGAAAACTTTCTTGAGCTACAGTTGAATCATTTTTGTTTTCTGTATTATCTACATTATTACCAGAGCTATTATGGTCTATTTTTGCATTGTCTACATAAACTTCCATATTAATGTCTGAATCCATTTCTACAGGTATTGCTTTTGATATTTCAACAGATTGATTTCCGCCTTTTGTTACTACTTCTCTTATATATAGATATAAAGAATTAGAATTTAAAAGCTCAGAATAATTTTGAATATCTTTAGAATTTATTATAAATTGAATTTTATCATTTGATGTTTGACTTTCGGTGATTTTTATCCAATTTTGTATATTAGTCTCATCTTGATTTGGGGATAAATAATAGTAATATTCATAACTATTATTTCCTGTATTTCTAATTAATCCAGTTATTGTTAAATCTACTATTATGTATTCTTCTGAACTATTATCAGAAAATGTATAGTATTTAGCACTATTTATATCACAATTTACATTGTCAAAATTAGAGTTTTTAGGATTTTCATCATCATCATTTGTGTTATCATCATCTTTTATTTCATCTTCTATTATTTCTATATCAAAAGTAGTTGTTTGAGATAGATATGTTACTGTAATAATATTTTTTCCCAGATTCTTGTTATCAAATCCTGAAACTTCAACTTGTTCAAATGTTAAATTAATTTCTTCACTAGAATTATCATTATATGTTATTTTTAATAGCCCACCAGTTAAGTCTAAATCTTCTTTATTTTGAATATATTGTGTTTTTGTTGGCATTTTACTAATTGATATTTCTGTAATTGTTTTTTCTACAACAGTAATTTGCTGTGTAGTAGTTTTTCCATCATATTCTATTGTTACATAAGTCTGTCCCACAGCTAAATCAGTTCCATCTTGTATTGTATAATTTAATATTTCTTGAGTTAATCCATCTTGATATGTTCCTGTAACTACCATACCTGTTTTATCAAAATCTTGTCCAACAACATATTCAGTTTTAATTGGAAGCTTAGTAATTTCAATTTTGGTTAAAGGATTAGGTGTTACTAAAATATCTTGTGTTACTGTTTTTCCTTCATATGAAATTGTTACTTGTGATTGATTAGCTTTTAAATTGTTTCCATCTTCAATTATATAATCTGATATTATTTTTGTTGAACCATCTTTATAAATTGCTTCTACAACCATACCTGTTTTGTCAAAATTGTTTCCTTCTTTATATACTACTTTAGTAGGAGGAGTTTTAATATTTAAAGATGTTACACTATTATCTTCTACAGTTATTGGTTGACTAACACTTTTATTTTCATAAGTTATTGTTACACTTGTTTGACCAGCTTTTAAATTTGTACCATTTGTAATATTATAACTAGAGCTATCTAATACCACAGATGGAGTTGTTTTGCTGTTATAATATGCTGTAACAACCATACCAGATTTATCAAAATCTTCTCCTTCAAAATAAGATGTTTTTGTAGGTGGAGTTGTAATTTCTATATTCTTTAAAGAACCATCATTTAATTCTGTTGTTGTAAAAGCTTTTATAGTACTGTCTCCATCATATGGAGACATACCTAATTCTACAAGTTGGCTTAAATCTGTCCATTCAGAGTTGCCAATATCATTTCCAGGTGAGAAAAAGCATTTTCCATCTTCTACTGTTACATAATCCCAGTATGAGTTTGCTTCTGAAATATTAGATTCTAAAGATAAAGTAATTTTATCTGACGAACTTTGTATTGCAACAACTACTACAAAAGAATCTGATGTCAACTCTATAGGTTTAGAAAATTCTAATGTATGATAACCAGCATCAAATGTTTCTGATTCTCCTGCCTTCAAATTAACTGGTTGTAAGTCAGCTTTACTCATTCCTGTTCCATTAGGATTAACATATACTTTACATGTATAAGTTTCAGGTGAATATAAAGAAACTTGTGTTAAATATTCTGTTCCTGTAGATTGTTTGTCAAAAATAGTTCCTAACATTATACTAGAAGGACTTATCATAATATCTATAGAAGGAAAATATTCATCATATTGATATATATAGTCATAGTCAATTGAATCTGAAGCTTTTTCAATCCCTGCCATTTGTTTTGAAACATTAACATCTTCATAAGAAATGTATATATAACCATTATCGCCATATTCTATATATGCAATATCACCTTCTATTGTATAACCTGTTTCTTCTATAAAACTATTTGGAATATCTTCTGCAGAATTCCAACCATTTAATATACATTCAGAAGTAAATTCATCAAATATGGTTTGTTTTAATTCAGATAAATCAGACTCAATTCTTTCTCCCCAAGAGTTTCTTGCAATCCATGCACCATTTGAAGTAGGTTTAGCGTCTTCTGAAAAATTGTCAACACTATAATTATCATCCCAACCAACTATTGAAATACCATGATTTGTAGGGTGATTTATAGAATCTTTACAATATTTTGCACCAGTATCATTATTGTAGCAACTAAAATCATAAATACTAGAAGAGTTACCATGTATAGAAGCATATACAGCTCCATAATTTTGTATATGTTCTTTTATTTGATTCATTATTTCAGTTCTTTCTTCACCTGTTACAGCATTATAATCAGGAAAAATTGCAGTATCATATACTTCACTAGAAACTGTTTTGTTTTGTATTTCACTAATATCTATAGTGTTTTCATTATTTTCAAAAGGCATTTCTGATTCTGGAATTGCTCCACTGCCATTTGTTAAATAAGAAAATGCAAATTGATAAGCACCTCCACTACCAACTGATCGATTATATCCTTTTTCATTTTCTATATCATTAGCAAATATTCTACTTGTAGCATATTCCAAATGTCTCTCAGAATAATCATATACTTTTGATAAGTTAATACCTTGCTTATAATTAAATAGAGCAAGATTTGTTTCCAATGAAGACAATGCAGCAAAAGTCCAACATGAATTTGTTTGCTGTTGGTTTCTTATAGCTAAATTGTTTGGAATTAAATCTTTTAAGCTAAATTTTGAATCAAGACTAGTTCTTACCATTCTGGCTAAATTAAATGGATTTTTAGAAATAGTATTTGTATATTTTACATCATAAATTCTAGGCATTAATATATTTTTCTTTTCTTCATCAGAAAGTTCAAGCCATTTCTTAAAGTCATCTGAGAATTCTACTTTTTGGAAGAAATCTGATGTATCGTTTGCAAATACATTCTGATTTATTAAAACGATAAAAACAATGAGAAAAAAAGCAGTTAAAAGTAATTTCTTTTGTAAATTTTTCATAACATTCTCCTTTTATGTAATTTTTTTTACAATACATTTTTATTATATAGTTTTTATCAAATTTTGTAAATAAAAATATATAATAAGAAAACAAAAAAAAGATGTTTTTAAAAACATCTTAGTAAATGTGGTTGCGGGA
>ERZ1643249.1302-NODE-1302-length-25282-cov-12.308439_pt1 | contig 25282 bp, 29 predicted proteins | sample MGYA00579263_ERZ1643249 | MGnify/ENA primary metagenome ERZ1643249 (study PRJEB29033, sample SAMEA4952264) | chicken gut metagenome | biome: Broiler Chicken; feature: Gastrointestinal Tract; material: Caecum | place: Ireland | collected 2018 | study: Broiler...
CAAAAAATAAGTCAAATTATTGTAGAAAATACTTGACTTTATTATAGGAGGTGATGTAATTTGAAAATAGAAACAGGTTATTTATATCATATTAAAGATGAATATTTTGATATAATTAACGATAAAGGTTTAATGATAAATCATGAAAAAGGTCATTCAAGACCGACTTATTTTACAATTAAAGATGGTAATATTTTGTGGTTTATTCCAATTAGTAGTAAAGTTGATAAATATAAAAAAATTGTAGAAACCAAAATTAGAAAATATGGTAATTGTAAATCAATTATAATTGATAAAATAATTAATCAAGAAATGGCAATTCTTATTCAAAATGCATTTCCTACATTAGAAAAATATATTGATCACGTACATATGGAAAACGGTGTCCCAGTTAAAGTAGCAATAACATTACAAGAAAAAATATTACTTAATTTTGAAAATTTAATTAAAAAGAAAAGACATGGTGTAAATTTGTTTTTTACTGATATAGATAAAATTAAAGAAAAAATGTTAGAAGAAATAGATAAAATATGATATACTTATCATCGTAATTATAAGTAAAAGGTGATAATATGAACTATGATAAATATGAAAACTTTAATGAAGATTATAACTCGCAAATGATTAAGTATAAATTGCTCTTAGAATCAAAATCACAAATTGCAAGAATGGGAGAAATAGTTGTATCTTCCAAAGAAAAACCAATAGTAGGCACTACAGCATTAGCAACTTGTTTTGGAATAGTCTTTTATGATAGGCAAAATAAAAAAGCATATGTTGGACATGCTGGACCTAGTAGTTATATGCAAATGCTACATACAATGGTATCTATGCTTGATTCTTCTACCAAACAAATTGAATATAGTATAATTCCTGGTTGGGATAATTATAATCACTTTGGAAATAAATCATCTACAGTAAATTTATTAGATGTCGATAAAAATCCTGAATACAGCATGAGAGTGGCTTTAAAATCAATCTCTAGAATTAATTTTATTCCTTTAAAGTTTCAGCTAGACATAAGAGAAGGAAATGCTGATGGTAATCCTTATTATGAGTTTGCTTTTGATGCTAATACACTTACAAATGTAGCTGATTATTTGTTTTTTGAAACTAATAATTTAATTAAAAAAGATACAAATAGTAAATATAAATATTAATTATGTTATATAAAATATATGACTTAATTAATATTTTTTCTTTATAAATTTCATATTTACAAAGTTTATAACATATGTTAATATATATATGTGCATATACATGCACATAAGGAGGACTATATGATCTGTGGAAAGAATTGCCCTAATTATCAAAAAATAAATAATAAGAAACAAAATATAGAATTAAATAGAATTGATGACTTAGCAAATATATTTAAAATATTATCAGATACTACAAGATTAAAAATTGTATGTTCACTTCTTAATAAAGAAATAAAAGTATCTGATATAGCTATTAATTTAAATATAAATAGGACAACCGTATCACATCAGTTAAAAATATTAAGAGATAATGATTTAGTTAAATATAAACAAATTGGTTTAGAAAAATATTATAGTCTAAGAGATCCTCATATTGAGCAAATAATCCTTCAGGGTATTGATCATATTAAATAGAAAAGGTGATAACATGTTAGAATTAATTAATATAAATTATGAAATAGATGGTAAAAAGATATTATCTAATATAAATTTAAAAATAGATACTAAAAAGATAGTAATAATAACAGGACCAAATGGTAGTGGTAAATCTACTTTATCAAAAATTATTATGGGAATAATTCTTCCTACTAGTGGTAAAGTTTTATTTAATGGTGTAGATATAACCAATTATAGTATTGATAAAAGAAGTAAATTAGGTATTTCTTATGCGTTTCAAACGCCAATTAGATTTAAAGGTATGACAGTAAAAGATATAATTGATATTTCTTTAGGGGAAAATAGTTCTATTAATAAAATTAGTGATATTTTAAATGAAGTAGGACTAAATTATAAAGAATATATTAATAGGGAATTAAATGATAGACTTTCTGGTGGCGAATTAAAAAGAATAGAAATAGCATCGGTAATTGCTAAAAAATCTAATTTAATAATTTTAGATGAACCAGAAGCAGGAATTGATTTATGGAGTTTTAATAATTTAATTAATTTGTTTATAAAAAAGAAGAATGATTCTGGATTATTAATTATTTCTCACCAACAAAAGCTATTTAAAATTGCTGATGAAATAATTTTATTAGATGGTGGGAAGATAAAAACAAGAGAAAGTTATGTAGATATTAAAAATATTATATGCTGTAATAAATGTGTTAATAAGGGGTGTAATCATGAGTAACATAGACAAAAATTTATTAAATAAAGTAATTGAAAATATAGATTATAACTATGCATATAATATTAGAAGTAATTCTAGAAGTATTCAAAGAAAAATAACAGATAATGTTAATATTGTATCGAAAGAAGATAATACTGGTATTGATATTTATGTTCAGGATAATACAAAATTTGAATATATATATATTCCTGTTTTAATAACGGAAAGTGGTCTTACTGATATTGTTTATAATGATTTTCACATAGGTAAAAATAGTAATGTTTATATTGTAGCAGGATGTGCTATTAAAAATAATGGAAAGTCTAAAAGTGAACATAATGGTATTCATAGATTTTATTTAGAAGAAGGATCTGTTGTTCATTACATAGAAAATCACTATGCCGAAGGACATAATCATGGTAGTAAAATTATAAATCCAATAACTGAAGTTTATTTAAAGAAGGATAGTTTTATGGATATTAAAAGTGTTCAAATAAAAGGTGTTAATTATACTAAAAGAATAACAAAAGGAATACTAGAAGATAATAGTACTTTAGAAATAACTGAAAAAATAATGACTGATGGGGATGAAAAAGCAGATACTATATTTGATATTAAATTAAAGGGAATTGATTCAAGCTGTAATGTTATATCAAGAAGTTATGCTACAGGAAGTTCTAAACAAAGATTTAAATCTAGTATATATGGTAATAATAAATCATACGCTCATGTTGAATGTGATGCTATTTTAATGGATAAGGGTAGAGTAGAAGCTATTCCTAGAATTATTGCAAATGATGTTAATGCTAATTTGTCTCATGAAGCATCTATTGGAAAAATTGCTAAAGACCAGTTAATTAAACTTATGACTTTAGGATTAACAGAAAAGGAAGCTGAAAAAGAGATTATAAAAGGCTTTTTAAAATAAGTCTATAAACATTTGTAATAAAAATTATCTATTTGTAATATTATTAACTGAAAAGGAAGATGATATTATGATAGATAAGAAGAATTTATGGTTTTTAACATTATTTAGTTTAGTGCTTGTATTAAGCGTATATTATATTACAATGCCCAACGAACTTTTAACTGCAAATAATAGTGTAATCTCTACATCTTTAGAAGAAGAAAATACTGATGATGCATCAGTATCTATAGAAGAAAGTGATATAATCTCGGCACTTAAAGTAGAAGATGGTAATGATGTATTAGAAGAAATTGATGTCTTGAAACAGACTTTGACTAATGCTAATTCGACAGTTGATGAAAAAAATACTGCGTATGATAAAATAAAAGAATTAACTTCAATAAGTGGAAAAGAAGAAAAGTTAGAAAATGCATTAAAGGAAAAGTATAAATATGATAGTTTTGTAAAAATTGAAGATGATCAAGTTCGTGTTGTTGTTGGATCTAAAGAACATAATACTCAAATAGCTAATGAAATTATGCGACTTGTTCAAAATGAATTTGATGAAAAAATGTACGTGTCAGTACAATTTCAAGCGTAAATAGGTAAAATACTCTCACTTAATATTTACTTGTACATACAATATTATGAATAAGCATAGGCCACCCTAAAAAAGTGAGGTATTTATGAATAAAAGTATATTGACAAAAAGAGAAAAAGAAGTGTTTATATTATTAATTCAAAATATGACAACAAAGGAAATAGCCGATAAATTATATATAAGTGAAAAGACTGTTAGAAATCATATATCTAATGCTATGCAAAAATTAGGAGTAAAAGGAAGAGCACAGGCAGTGGTAGAATTAATAAGATTAAAAGAAATTTCTTTATAAGCCTAAAAGGCTTTTTTTTCATATAATAATATCTTTTTCATATATTTTATTAGGTGATATTAATGTTAAAGAAGATGTCTATTAGAAAAATAATGGTTTCTACTCTTACATTATTTATTTTATTAATTATTTATTTAATGCCGGATAGTATAGAGGAAAAAGAAATTAACTTAAAAAATGATAATGTTGAATATATATATTCTAATACTCTTGAAACGGTATATTTATTAGATTCAAATGATTTTGTAGCAAGAACTAAAATTGATAGTTGTAATTGTGATGGCGTAGATAAGGCTAAAGATTTATTAGAGGGATTAATTATAGATGGTAAAAAAAGTAATATAATTCCTAATGGGTTTAGACCAATTATTCCAAGTGGTACTAGTATTAAAAATGTTAATTTAGATAATGGAGTATTAACTGTAGACTTTTCAAAAGAATTATTAGAAATAAGTAAAGATTATGAAGAAAAAATGATTGAATCGATAATATATACCTTAACTTCAATTGACGGAATTGATAAAGTTAAAATAACGGTTGAAGGTAGTCCTTTAGAAAAACTTCCAATAAGTGGTAAGTCTCTTCCTACTTATTTAAGTAAAGATTATGGTATAAATAAAATATATGATATAAGTACTACTAGAAATATTGATAGTTATACATTATATTATGTAAATACTTATAATGATAATAGTTATTATGTTCCTGTTACTAAATATATAAATAATGATTCTCAAGATAAAATTAAGGTAATAATTGAAGAGTTAAGTAGTGCACCAGTTTATGAAACTACTTTAATGAGTTTTTTAAATGATAATACTAAATTATTAGATTATGAGCTAAATGATAATCAATTAATTTTAAATTTTAATGAAGGTATATTATCCGATGCTACTTCTAATAATATATTAGAAGAGGTTATATACACTATAAGTTTAAGTATGAATGATAATTATGATGTAGATGAGATTGTGTTTAAAGTAGAAAATGAAGAAATTTATAAAAGTTTAATAAAAAATATTGAATAATAATTAATTTAGTGGTATAATCACTATTGAATCCGGTGATTATGTCCTCATAGCTCAGCTGGATAGAGCACACGCCTTCTAAGCGTGCGGTCGAAGGTTCGAATCCTTCTGGGGACGCCACTTATGATTATGAAGAGTTTTCACTCTTTTTTTTCTTGTATAAATAAATTATTAGTGATATTATATATATGTAATGTTAAATGTCCTCGTAGCTCAGTAGGATAGAGCGATCGCCTCCTAAGCGATAGGTCGTTGGTTCGATTCCAATCGGGGACGCCATTTATTATAACTATATTGATATATAAAACAGCACTTGATTAATTAAATAAGTGCTGTTTATAATTTATATATAGATAAAGGAGTTAAGTTGTATGAATACTGAATTTGATAATTTAATAAATAATATAAAAAAATGCCAAATATGTAGAGAAAAATTTGGATTTGAACCACATCCAGTATGTTTTGGAAATGTAAATGCAAAGATTGTTCAAATTAGTCAAGCTCCATCAGCAACTGTTTATAAAACTTTAAAACCATTTACTGATCAATCTGGAAAAAAATTAAAATATGAATGGTATAATATAGATGATGTAGATTTTTATAATCCAAATAATTTTTATATAACTTCTTTAGCACTTTGTTATCCTGGAAAAGATAAAAATGGGAATGATAGAGTGCCTCCTAAAATATGTTATGATACTTGGTTAAAAAAAGAATTAGAACTAATTAATAATAAAATATATATAATAATTGGCGCTAAAGCAGCTAAAACTTTTTTCCCTAAAGAATTATTTAATGAATTAGTTTTTAAAAATAATTATATTAATGGTAAATTAGCAATTGTTTTACCTCATCCATCACCACTTAATATAAAATGGTTTAAAGATAATCCAGATTTTTTAGGAAAAAGATTATTGGAAATAAGAAAAATAATTCATGATGTATTAAGATGATAAAAATTAGTTATATTAAACAAAATAGTAATAATTTTAATTATAACTTGTTGTTAATTTTAACAATTTAATTTAAATTTTATGTTATACTTTATTGGGTGAATTATTAATGATAGATAATGATTTAAAAGAATATATTGAAACAAATATATTAACAAAATATAATTCTAATGATAAAGGACATGGTATTGACCATATAAAATATGTTATTAATAGAAGTTTAAACTTTGCCAAATTAGTTGATAATATTAATCTTGATATGGTGTATACAATAGCAGCTTATCATGATATTGGGCATAGTATTGATCCTAAAAATCATGAAAGTATTTCTGCTAAAATATTGTTAAATGATTCAAAACTGCTTGATTTCTTTACTGATGAAGAGTTAATAATTATGAGTATGGCCATTGAAGATCATCGTGCAAGTTTAGAGTCTGAACCAAGGAATATATATGGAAAGATAGTATCATCAGCAGATAGAAATACTAATATTATTCCTATTTTAAAAAGAACTTATGAATATCGAATAAAACATAGTAATGCTAAATCATTAAAAGAAATCATCGAAGAATCATATGAACATTTAGTAGAAAAGTTTGGTAATGAGGGGTATGCTAATAAAAAAATGTATTTTGAAGATGATGAATATAAAAAGTTTTTAGAAGATATTCAGACTTTATTAAATGATAAAAATGAGTTTTACAAAATGTATATTAAGGTAAATAATTTAGAAAATGAATTTTTAAAAGAACAGCTTGAAATGTATACCCCATTTAATGAACAAGAAAGTATTGATAAACAAACTTTTTTAACTTTTATTGATACTTTTGACGATGTATTAACAAGAAAAAATATTTTTGGGCATTTAACAGCTTCTGCATTTGTCGTTAATGAAGACTTTACTAAATCTTTAATAGTTAATCATAATATATTTGGTGGCTTTATTTATTCTGGAGGACATGCGGATGGTGAATTTGATTTATTATCTGTAGCAATAAGGGAAGTAGAAGAGGAAACGGGTTTAAAGGTTATTCCATTAATTAACGGGGATATATTTGCACTTCAAGCACTCCCTATAAAAGGTCATGTTAAAAAGGGAAAATATGTATCAGCACATATTCACTATGATGTATTATATTTACTACTTGCTAAAAATAGTGATATGAATAATATTAGAGTTTTAGAAAGTGAAAATAGTCAAGTTAAATGGGTGGATTTAGAAGATACTTATAACGAAGATGCAGTTGATTGGATAAGACCAGTGAATAAGAAAATAGTTAAGAAAGTTAGAGTATTAAAAAAAAATGGAGATATTTAAATATTAGGTATTTGATTATGTTAAAAGATCCCAAGTTGGGATCTTTTAACAATAGAAACAAATTTTATCATTTTTAGTGCAAATGTTATTTACTTTATTATTTAAAATAGTTAAAATTAAATCATAGGTGATTATTATGGTAGAGCAAAATAGAAATTTAGAAATAATTTTTAATAGAATTAAAAATAGTCCTAAAAATTTTATTAAGTTCTTTTCTAATCATTTCCCCGCAAAAATGAAATTATATCCAAATAAAAATAAATATGTTATAACTAAATCGATTCCTAACCAAAACTTTTTTTATACAAAGGAAGAAAAACAAAAATATATAAAAGTATATGATAAATATTTTTGCGATATGATAGAATATTTTGTAAAAACAATTCAAGAAAAAAATCCTAATTTTGATTTATCTAATTTTTATAATAAATTTAAAGATATAATGTATTTTGATATTAAATTTCCTAGAGTTGTTAAAGGCATGTATAATCCTTTTTTTAACAAAATAACAAATTTAAATCATTCCGATGATGCAGATTTAACTTTGACACATGAATTATTTCATGCTGCAGCTTCAAAGAATCATTTTTCAAGTGGATTTTATCATACTATTTTATCCAAGGGCCATGTTAGTTATAAATTGCAAATTGGAAAATGGTTAAATGAAGGTTATACTGAGTTATTAAATATTAGATACTTTGGTAGCAATTTTGGACGATCATATATTCATGAAGTTTTTCTTATGAATAAATTAGAACATATAATTGGAAAAGATAAAATGGAACAATTATATATTAATAGTGATTTAAAAGGTTTAATTAATGAAATAAATAAATATTTAAGTAAAAAAGAAACTATGACATTTACATTAAAGAAAAAAGTTTGTCAAAAAGATTATTATATTTACAAAAAATGGGTATAAATAAAAGTAAAATAGAAAATAAGCAAATTGAAGAATTGTTTGTTTCACAAATCCAAAATGTTTTATCAATGTTAAAATATGATAGTATGGTGGAAAAGTGAAAAAAGTTATAAGTGGAAAATATATTTCTTTTTACAATCAAATTTAAGTTATAATTAAGAAAGTAATTTAACTGAATTACTTTCTTAAGAAAATTCTGAAATCTATCATAGAAAACGTGGTTATGTTGCTACCACCATCTTGCTTATTTTATTATTAATCTTTATAGTTGCTGTGCTTATTTTTATAGTAATAAGATATTTCTTTATAAATGGTAAAATAAAATGTAGGAAATCGGTAAAAATAAATGTCGGTTTTCCTACATTTTATTTTACCATTTACAATTATTTAAATAAATAACATAAATATATTTTACTTATTAATTTATTTGACATAAAATAATGGCAACAAGGAGGAATTATATGATAAAAAAAATAAACCAAGATTATAGAAATATAACTAAACAACTTAGTAATTTACATTCTAAAATTCTTATAATGAATAATTTCCTTAAAAAATATGAGAAAATATGCACTAAAAAAGAAAGTATTGACGCTTTAAGGAAGATAAGAAAATATCTGGAAATAAAAGTTTTAGAGGAAAAACAAATGCAAAATAATTTAAATTTATTAAAAAGACAAATAAAAGATGTTTGTAGTCATAGTGTTATTGTTAAATTTGGAAGTAGAAGGAATTGCCCATGTTGTAATGATCAATTTGATGATTTACCCAATAATGCATTATATGAATTTGAAGCTAATAATTTTTTAGCTTTTGATGCAATAATAGATTTTTTTGAAAAGTTTTTTCAGAACAATGATATGGTAGATGAAGTTCTATTAGAGGAAATAGAGTATTCATATGATGTAAAAGTAAGAAGGTTAAAAAATGAAAAAAAGAGAAATTATAGAAATGCTTAATGCTATTGAAATATTAAAAAAATATGGTAATTTTATAGTTATGAAAAAAGAAGATGATAGATTTATAGAAATTTTTGAAGATGAGAAAAGATGGTATCCTAATATTCCAGAATTAAAAGAGTACTTTGATATATTAAAAGAAGAGTTAACTGATATAAAGGATAAAACTAATAATGCAATAAAAAATAGAAAAACAATTAAGTGTTCACATGAAGTAAGACTAAAAAATTATCAATTATCTTGGCACTATTATCAGTGTGCATTATGTGGTGCCTCTATTAAATTGTCAAACAGATTTGAAGAACCTTTAGATTTGGATAAACATTATATATCTTTTATAAATAAATATCAATTTGATTATGATGATGGTCCATATAAAATAGAAAGTGGTAAATCTAGAAAAGAATTACTAGACTTAATACTTAAAATATTAGAAAAATATAGTGATGAAGATGAAGTCGATTTGGTTGAGGAATTATCTAAATTAAATATAGGACCTGAAGAAGTTAATTTAGAAAAAAGGAGTAAAGAAACATATATATTAATTATTAATGGAACTAATATACAGTATATAAAAAAAGATAATATTTACATAAGTAGAAGGCCATTAATTAGTGATACTATTAAATTTATAGAATGCTTTTTAGGTTTATTAAATACTAGATTGGCAATAGTGGAAGGAGAAAGCTTTATTAAAGATGAATATTTAAAGAAAATAGGTGGACTAAGAAATAAAATATTAAAGTATTATACTATAAAAGATTTAAAAATTAACTTAAATGCATTAAGATATACCCATTTAAATTAGTGCTTGTTATCAGAATTATATGATTATAAGATTGAAAATGGTAATGTAGTAGCTAGTGATTATTCATTAAACTTAGAAAGATTATTTCCTAATAGCATTATTATAAGAGTACAGGGATTTAATATAAATAAAAGTGATGAAGAAATAAAGGAATATTTGTTGAAATATAGAGATGCTATTGTAAATAGGGGAAACTTTTATTATTATAATAGTTCAGATAATGTTGAATATATAGATACAAATAATATGTGCAAGAAATTAAAGAAAAAATTATTAAAATAAAAAGTTTTATTAATCTTGATTGGCAATCTTTGATATAATATAGTTATAAATATTTTTTTGGAGGGTAAGAGATGATAAAATCATTGATTTATAACTGTCAAGGTAATAATCTATTTATTGATATAGGAGATAATATTAAAATTATTTATAATAATAAAATATATTATGTAAAAAAAGAACAACTTGAACAAAACTTTTTATCAATTTTAAATATCACATACGAATGGCATAAAGAATATATAAATTTATCAGAAATAGATGGAATTAATTGGAATTTAGAAATAATTTTTAAAGATAATAGCAGGAAAGAGTATTATGGACATGGTAATTTCCCATATAATTTTAATAGTTTTAAATCTGAAATCCAAAAAATAATAGAAAAAGTGGTGCTTTAATGGATTTATTAAATATTAATTTTAAAAGTATGCTTCCATATGTAATAGATGCATATACATATGTTTATGGAGAAGAATATAGAGAAATTATTTCTAAGAGGTTAAATAAAGCTGTAATTATTTGTTATAATGATGTAAATGAACTGAAGTCGTATTTATCAATATTAAAAAAAGCGAAATGTAATGAACTTGCAGTTAAATTCTTAACATTAATTGGAGAAAATACTTATAATTTTGAAAAAGAACCGTATAGTGAGAATTTAAATGATGAAATGTATAAATTGCAAAGTAATTATTTAGGAGATCCTATTATTGCTTTTGAACGTTCTAATCAAATAAAATTTAATGAGATTGTTTTACTTAATGCATTTAGAGAGGGAATTAATATTAATGATACAGTAATAGATAATAGAATAAAATTAATTAATTATCTTAGGAAAAATCCTAATGATATAATTACTAGGGATAATTATAATGATTTTATTAAAAGTGAAGAATATTTTAAATTACTTAAAAAAATTAAAAAATATATGGAAATATATCAAGAATTATTATTGGAATATGATAATTGGAAAAAACAGATATCAAAATATGAAGAATATGTAGATACTGAGCAAAAAAGACTTGATAGTATTTTACAAACTAAACAAAAAGATCTATTTTTAGAAATTTATTCGGATATAAACAATTATGTAAAAGAATTGTTGCAAAATAAATCTCTTGAAGAACAAATGCAAATAATTTTTTTATCTAAAAATGTATCTAAGATGTATTGCATAGAGTTCTTTAGTGAAGATAATATGAAAAAATTATCTTCTTCTGATATTAATATTTCTGATAAAAGATATATAGTATTTATGCATAAATTATATTTTCAATTTCTAGGTTTGTCGATTGCAGATTCAATTTTTGAGATTAGCTCTGAAAAAGATGTTTTAAATTATTTAAATTTTCTAAATAACAATGATATAAAAAAATATATATCGATAGATTTAGCAAATAAACTATCTGTATTACGCCATCAAAAATATGAAGAAGCTTTGTTTGAATATTATAGCAATAGAGAAGATTTTAAAAAAAATATTGGTAAGTATTTTGAAAATGCCAATGATTTTACAAAGAAATTTATGTATACTTTTTTCAAAGATAGAAAAATTTGTGTTTATGGTGCTGGAGGGAAAGATGAAAATAATGAATTTGTTTCTATAATGTTTTATACAATAAGTGGTGGATTTTTTGGCAATTTAGCGTTTTCGTTTTTACACGAATGTGGTCATGTAATTGAACAGAATGAAAACGGTATGGGGTTTGAATATGTACAGGAATTTGATTTTGGCGTTAATAGAATTAAAAATCCTTATGATAGTAGAAATCGCAAATATGAAAGATTTAATGAAACAATAAATGATATATTTGCGATGAAAGCAAATGAGTATCTTCACAACAACGGTATTTATTTGTTTGAAGATAAAAAAATAACGTCAAATTCTAGCAAGATAAATACTTCTAATATTAACAAACAATTATTGTATCCTTTAGTAGATAAATTTTGGAGTCAAATAGTAAAAACTAAAATATGCGCAAATAGAAGAGAACTTATTGATTATATAGGAATTGATAATTTTGAACAATTAGTTGATATTTTAAATAGAGTCGATTATTTAACTAAGAAAGGTTTGGAGTTTAAACTAGAATATTTACCTGATTCTCCTTTGGTATTGGAGTACTACAAATTACTAGAACAAGCAAAACAAGTATATGTAAATATTGATGAATATTATAGTTCTATTAAGAGTCAAAGAAAGTAATATAATAAAAATAAGAGGAGGTTTTTTGATTGAATAGACAACTTGATTATGATGCTGGAGATGTTCAAAGCAAAGGAAAATTAAAAGAAAGAATTTCTCATTTAAATTCTACAGTATGTTATTTAAAAAAAGATAATGAAGTATTACTAATAAAGTTTTCTAAAAAATGGGGATGTGTATATGCTCCACCGGGTGGTAAATTTAAAGAAGGAGAAAGTCCATTAGATTGTATTATAAGAGAATTTTATGAAGAAACAGGTCTTACATTAATTAATCCTAGATTACAAGGTATTTCCTATTGGAAAAATGTAAGTGAGGGAATGATATTTATATATACTGCTGAAGAATTTAAAGGTAAACTTAATATAGTATCTGAAGAGGGTACATTAGAATGGATAAAGATAGATGATTTAGTAAATATTTCTCAATTTGATCAAAATAAAATCTTTACCCCATATTTGTTTTCATCACAATTATTTGAAGGAAAATTTCTAATTGATGATAAAAGTAAAGTTTTAAAATATAAAATTAGACGAATGTAGTGAAGGTGATTTAAATTGAAAGTATTATTATTTACACAAAAAAATGGGGTATAAAATTGAAACTTGGTATCAGAAAGATGAAAATATAAAACGTCATATTTTAGTTAAGAAATTAATGAGAAATACTACTAAATAATATCGTTTTATACGTTTGTTTAAAGAAGGAGAATTTAGTTATGGGAAGAATAATTGTTGGTGGAATAATAGAAAAAAATGGTAAATTTCTTTTAGTTCAAGAAACTAAGGAAATATGCAAGGGGAAATGGAATATACCCGCAGGTCGTTTAGAACCAAATGAAACAGTTTTAGATGGAGCAAAAAGGGAAATAAAAGAAGAAACAGGTTGTGATGTTGAGTTAACAGGAATTATTACTATAGGAAATAGGACTTTAAAAGATAAAGAGTTTTTAAGTATAATTTTTTCAACTAAATTAATAAAAGAAAATATAAAATATAATAAAAATGAAATATTAAATGTTAAATGGTTTACATATGATGAAATACTTAACATGAAGGATAGTTTGCGATCATGTAATTTAATTATTGCTGTTATTAATTCATATATAAACAAAGAAATAACGGATATCAATTTAATTAAAATAATGTAAAATTTAACATTTAGTTTGGGATGATAATCTATGAATCAAAAAAATATTAACATAGACGCTTTAAAAAATAATATTGATAATCTATCTAAAACATCATTAGGTCTTAATATAGATAGTATTTATATAGAAGAAAACGGAAATATAAATAAAATTATTTGGAAAGAAAGTTATTTGCATGAATTACGAAGTTGTGCTAAAGTTTTAGTGGCTATGGCTATTGGAATTGCAATAAATAAAAAAATGAAAATTAATAATAAAAATGTATCTTTAAATACTAAAATTTATCCAGTAATCCAGAATAAAGTAATTATAAAAAATAAAAATAACTTATCTAAAATAAAAAAATGGACTATAAAGAACTTACTTACTCATACTACTGGTTATGAAGGTCAAATGATGTCAGAGAAGGATATAATTAATGTTGATAAAGGTAAATTATTAGATTACGTGTTAAATTATAATATACCTAATGAAGTAGGAAGTAATTTTGCATATAATAATGCTGATGCTTTCATCTTATCAGTATTTTTTCAAGAAGCATTTAAAATTAATTTAGGCAAATTTATAAATGATAATATATTTAGAAATTTAGGTATAACAGATTATATATGGAAAAACTATGGTGAATATTGCCCGGGTGCTACAGGGCTTTATATGAAACATGCAGATTTTCATAAAATAGGTAAATTATTATTAGATGATGGTAAGTACGATGGAAAACAAATCGTTTCTAAAAAGTGGATAAGAGAAATGTGCAAACTTCAATTAGAAACACCACTTTTATATAAAAAAGAAAGGATATTTCCCAAAATTGGAGTTGGATATTATATTTTTATTTCAAGAAACGGTTATATTTTTAGAGATGGTGCCAATGGACAATATATAATTATAAATAAAGAAAAAAACATTTTAATAACAATTATGTCTTCTGAAAAAGATATGAAAAATGTAACAGAAATATTTAAAAATGTGATTTAAAAGGGGTGATTATTATGTTAGATAAAGTATTAGAAACAAGTAAATTTGTAGTAGACAATGCTAAACATGTAACTATTAATTATGATAAGGTAAATGGGTTAATATATAAATTATTAGAATTTAATAATGTTCATTATTTAACTAAAGTTCCTTATCCTATATATGACATGGAAACTTGCGATATAGTTAATTTTTTTGCTTATTTATGATTCGATAGATTTTTCTTTTTGGGGAAATCCAAAATGGACAATAGATATTAATAGCAATAAGTTAGATGGAGGAATAGCTTTATTACATTGTATTTATAATTTATTTGAAGGACGTAGTAGTTTAGATGTATATAAAGAAATAGAAAATATGAGTTTAGAAAAGTTTAGGAAAATATTAAATGGTAATGTAGAAATTCCTCTTTTAAAAGAAAGATATAATATAATTGTTAATATTGCTAAAATTGTAAATAAAAATATGAATGGGAACTTTTATAGTTATATAAAAAATATGGATAATGATAAAGATATATTTAATGTTATTATTGATAATTTTAGTAGTTTTCAAGATATAAGAAAGTACAAAGGTCATACTATATATTTTTACAAATTGGCTCAATTATTAACATCAGATATATTACATGTAATAGAAAGAAAAGAAAATAGAAAAGTTAATTATTCAAATTTAGTAGGGTGTACTGATTATAAAATACCACAAGTATTGGAAGGAGTTGGTATTTTAGAGTATGATGATGCATTATCTTTATTATTAGACTCTAAAACAGAAATGGAAGAGAATAGTGAATATGAAGTTGAAATTAGAGCAAGTATGTTGGTTGTTATTAATTATATTTATGAAAGAATAAATAGACGTATAGAATAGATATAAATGATTTTATATGGGGACTAGGGCAAGATAAGAGTAAAAAATATAAGTCATATCATTTAACTAGGACTACATCTTATTAACATAGAAAATAAATATATAGTAAAAAAAATTTAAATTTAATAATTTTGGTGTATAATATATACTTATACAAAGGAGAAGTACCATGGAACAGTTAAAAGAAATAAAAAACACTTTAAATTTTTATGTATTAGCTAATAAATTAAAAACAACAATTATTGATGAAGAATATAATTATAGTGTTGCAGATAATTTGTTTGGAAGTATGATATTAGCTTTAGCAATGGATTCAGAATTTACAGAAACTGATAATTTAGGGAATTTATTAAGAATGATGTTATTAGATAATTTTATAAAATTAAATCCTGATTATGATATTCAAAACAATTTAAGAAAAGGTAGTGAATATAAAGAAGGAATAAATAGGGCGTGTTCATTACAATCTAAAGATTCTAAATTAATTTTTAAGTATCGAATGTTAGATTTTATGTTAACAAAATTAATAAAAGAAAAAGAAAGCAAATTAGAATATTCAGAGTTAGTTAAAGAGGCTTTAAAGATATTTAATCCTAAAAATCCTTTAGAATATCCAAAGTATGAAGAAATATTTAGATTTTATTATCTTAATTTTAAATTAAAAAATAAAATAAGAAGTGGATGGGATAGTAAACATTGGAATATAAACTCTAATAGGATAGAGAGAATATCTGAACATATTATTGGAACTATGGCTTTGGCAATAGTGATAGATTCAGAATTTAATTATAATGAAGAACTAGATTATATTAGAAATGTTGATATTAATAGAGTGTTAAAGGTTTTAGCAATGCATGAAATTGGTGAAACATTAATTGGAGATATAACTCCTTTTGATGGTATAACTCCAGAAGAAAAAGAAGAAGTGGAACATAAAGCTATGATTGATGCTTTAGGAAATTTATCAAAAAAAGATGAATTATTAAATATGTTATTAGAGTTTGATAAACATTCATCTAATGAATCAGTATTTGAATATTTTTGTGATAAAATAGAAGCTGATTTACAATCTAAATTTTATCAAGATAGTGGTTTACATAACTCATTAGATAATCAAGAAAATAATTGTGTATTTAATAGTAAAAAAGTTCAAACTATGTTAGAAAATGGTGCTAAGACTGCATTTGATATATGGTATTGGTATGATGCTCATATTTATGAAGACAATATATGTTTCCCAGAATTTTCTAATATTTTACAAGTTGCAAGGGATAACGATATTTTAACCTTAGATAAAGGCATAACCAATCAATTAATAAATATATCTGAAAATGATTATTTATTTATAGTAAAGAAATTATGTGAGACAATTGAACAATTATTATCAGAGTACAACATTGAAGGAATATATTTAACTAATTATCAAAATGACTATGATAATAATGGAACTATTAATTTAACGATTATCTTTAATAATGAATATGATATATTTGAATGTGAAAACATTATTAATAGAGTTAATTTGTATTTAAGTGAAAATAATAATACTAAAGTAGAATTAGAAAGTAAATATAATTTTTTTGGCGATTATGTGGTAAATCAAGAATGTAGAAGTAATATTAAAAATAGAGAAGAGTTATCATTTTCAAGCATAATTTTTGATAAAAATGGATTTTTAAATGATATAAAAAGTAGTATAGTTAGTGATTCATATACATACTTACATGATTTAGTTAAGTATGTACCACCGATTGATGAACCATTAGCGCGTATATTAAAAAAATAAATTAGGAGGAATAGTTTTATGAAAAAGAGTAATAAAGAACAAACTTTGTATGAATTATTAGGAGTCTCAGAAACTGCTACATTAGAAGAAATTAAAATAGCTTATAGAAAGAAGGCAATGGAATATCATCCAGATGTAAACCCTTCTCTTAATAATAAAGAATGTCATGTTATGATGTGTAAAATAAATGATGCTTATGCTGTTTTAAGAAATCCTGAAACTAGAAGAGAATATGACAAAACTTTAGTCCAAAATAGAGAAGAAAGTGAACCAAGAGAAACTAGTGATTCTGCACAAGAGAAAAAAGAAAAAACTAAGAAATATACTAAAACCAAATCGAAACCTTTACGTGATGAAAGAGTATACGAGTATTATAATTCAGTAGACTTTGATGGATACTTGCAAGAAGAATTTATTATATGGTTAGAGGAGTATGCAGTTAGTTATATAATAATAGTAGAAAAATATTATAAAAAAATTAATATAAACGAAGATGTTTTATTAAATAATTTATATAAGAGTTTTGATAATATTATCAGTTATGAAAAATACATGTTTAACAATAAATATAATAAAAGATCAAGAGGATTATCTAAATAAAATGATTAATGGTGTTAAATATCATTAATTTTTTTTATTGCTTAAAAAATATATAAAAAAATTATATATTGTGATAGAATTAAAACATAATAGGAGGTGAAATTTATGTGGATTTATATTTTTATTACAATTATTACTTTAATTATCATTTATGTATTTGTCTTATATAATAATTTTATAAAGCTAAATAACAAAGTAAAAGAAGCATTTTCTACTATGGATGTTTATCTTAAGAAAAGATGGGATTTAATTCCAAATTTAGTAGAAATAGTAAAAGGATATGCTAAATATGAAAAAGATACTATAAGAGAAGTAGTGAATTTAAGAAATAGTGCATATGATAAGATCCCTAATGATGAAAAAATCAAGATAAACGAAAAGTTATCTAATAATATTTATAAAATTATGGCTTTGGCAGAATCTTATCCAGACTTAAAGGCAAATGAAAATTTTAAAAATTTAAGTAATCAATTAACTAAAATTGAAGATGATATTGCAAATTCGAGAAAATATTATAATGGTTCTGTTAGAATTTATAATAATAAAGTAGAAATGTTTCCAAGTAATATTTTTGCTAAAATATTTGGTTATAAAGTAAAATCAATGTTTGAAGCAGATAAATCAGAAAGAGAAAGTGTACAAGTAAAATTGTAATATATATGGAGGATTAATGAAAAAAAGTATAAATAAATTAAATTTAACATTATTGTTTATGTTTATATCGTTGTTATTTTTCGCTCCAGTGAAGGTAGAAGCAGTAAGTTATAAAAGTGATTTCGTTAATTTGGAAGATACAGTAGAATTTTCAACAGATAAGTTTATAATTGATTTGAAATATACAGAATTTGATAATGGTACTTCGGAAAAACCATTAGTTATTACAGGTGAGACTGTTAGAAAAAATGATGATATATATTATTATCACTATATTATATATTATTATAATCTTGATAAAAAGGAAATTGGTGCAACTGATGGTTATAATGGTATATGGACGCAATTTAATTCAACTCCAACAGAACCTACAGACGGATTTTTTATTAGCTATTTAGAACAATCAAGTATGTATGATGGCTATGAATTAAAAGATATAAAATACTATAAAATATTTATAGAACAGTCCACTAAAGAAATTGCTTATAATTACTTATATAATAATACTAAATTAAATCCAAATGGACTAGATGCTATAACTGACTTTAACACTGTTGAAATGGTGGCAACTCCATTAATAGATGTAAACGATAATTATAACGATTACTCAAGTTATAGTAGTAATTCAGGATATTTTTTAAATAGTTATGATATAAATATTGTTGTTAATGAAAATAATACTTTAAATATAACTGAAAATATAGGAGCTTATTTTAACATAGCGAAACATGGTATATTTAGAAAAATTCCCTTAAAAAACGAAATAAAGAGATTAGACGGAACTACTTCTAAAAATCGTGTTCAAATTAGTAATATACAGGTTAGTGATAATTATTCTTTATATAACGAAAATGGTTATAAGGTTATTAAAATTGGTGATGCCAGTCATACTTTAACAGGGCAAAAAAATTATTCAATTAGTTATTTATATAATTTAGGAAAAGATCCTGCAAAAGAATATGATGAATTATATTTTAATTTGATTGGAAATGAGTGGGATACTAGTATTAATAATATAACTTTTACTATTACAATGCCAAAAGAATTTGATAGTAGTAAACTAGGATTTTCTAGTGGAAATGTTGGGTCCACAGATTCTTCTAAAATAACTTATGAAGTTGATGGAAATATTATAAATGGTAGATATAATGGTATTCTTAATTCTGGTGAAGCGTTAACTGTTAGATTAGAATTGCCTGAAGGTTATTTTGTGGGTGCAGGTTTTGATGTAAATATAATGAATTATATGGTTATAATAATTCCTATTGCATTTTTAGGAATATCAATATTTATATGGTATAAATTTGGGCGAGATGATCAAGTAATAGAAACTGTTGAATTTTATCCTCCCCAAGGATTTAATAGTTTAGAAGTAGGATTTTTATACAAAGGAAAGGCTAATAATAATGATGTAGTTTCATTACTTATATATTTAGCAAATAAAGGATATATAAAAATTACAGAAACGGAAGAAAAGTTTTTGTTTTCAAAATCCTACGGATTTAAAATAACTAAATTAAAAGAATATGATGGGAATAATATTAATGAACAATTGTTTTTAAAAGGTTTATTTACTAAAAAACAATCATTATGGTCATTATTAGGTGATTCAAACGATGATTCAAATAATAATATAAATGAAGTAACTTCAAATGATTTATATGATAATTTTTATAAAACTATGAGTAGAATATTATTAAATATCAATACAAAAGAAAATAAAAATAGAATATTTGAAAAAACTGCATCTAGTAAATCAAAATTAATTATTTTAATGATGATTATAATTTTTTGTGTAATAACAATTCCCCCTGCCTTAGCATATGGTGATGTAGGTTTATTAATTGTAGCTCTTATATTTCCTGGTATTGGATTTTCAGTATTATTTGCTTTTTTATTTGGGAATACGCACATTGTTCTTAAAATATTTGGATTAACCTGGGGATTAGGTTTTGGACTTGGGCCATGGATTTTTGTAGTTTTACCTTTATTAATTATAGAACCAATATATTTGGTTGGTTATATAATTGGTTTATTATGTGTAATTGGTATGTTCCTTTGTTTGAGATATCTTCCTAAAAGGACAAAATATGGTAATGAAATATTGGGTAAATTACGAGGATTTAAAAATTTTTTAGAAACAGCGGAAAAAGAAAAATTAGAAACTATGGTTATGGAAGATCCAACTTACTTTTATGATATTCTACCTTATACATATGTTTTAGGAGTGTCAGACAAGTGGATTAAAAAATTTGAATCAATATCATTACAGGCACCAACTTGGTATGATAGCCCTAATGCATTTGACATTGGAAGTTTTGGGACATTTGTCCGTACAACTATGTCATCAGCTCAAAGTGCAATGTCATCAAGTCCATCAAGTTCCTCTAGTGGTGGTAGTGGTGGATCATCAGGTGGAGGTTCTTCAGGTGGGGGATCAGGTGGTGGCGGTGGTGGCTCTTGGTAGCATTTTATTTTAATTATAAATTAAGAGGTGGTATAATTGATATCTGTTAAATGTCCAAAATGTGGAAGGAAAAATTTAGTTACAAATATTAAATGTGAAAATTGTGGTGAAAAATTGCTATCTGAAGAAGAAATAAAAGATATGGATTTGGATATATTAACTAATGAACCAAAAGATCCTGTCGCTGACGCTAGGATAGAAGCGATAGGAGAATGTGTAAGTGGTATATTTAATATTATTGGAGGCTCTATTGTTAGTTTTGTAATTTTATATGGGCTTTTTACTGATCCCAATAAGAATAATAGATTTTTCCTCATACCATTTTTAGTTTGCGGTATAGCTGTTGTAATTTGGGGTGTTGCAAGAATAGTTAAAGGCATAAAAGAAATGAAGTATGTAGGGGACTATATAAAAGGTAAAGTAGATATAGATGCAGTAAAAAAAAGCGAGAAAAATACTAATAAAGCAATAAATTTGACTAAGTACATATATTTTTTTGGATTTTTTATATTATGGTTTGGATTTTTAATTGTATATGATATAGATGCTATTAAAAGTTGGAATGATGGTGGAAATGTTTCATTTATTTTATCTTTGATTTTCTGGGGTGTAGGTATTTTCGCTTTAGTAAAAAATTTAAAAAAATAAATAATTATAATATTAAAAAGAGTGGTATAAATCACTCTTTTAAAAATGCTATTTTGAATGTAAATTTAATTGTAAGAAATATCATTCTCAATGTAATAAAGAACGTAAAATAAAAACATACAAACCATTGTAGTTTGTATGTTGTATTCAAATGGAGTAAATCATATATAGGTTACGAACTTCGTTCTCTTTGTAAATGGTAAAATAAAATGTAGGAAATTGATAAAAATAATTAGCTAATTTTTGATCCAAAAAAATTAAAAGTATGATAAAATAAAATTATAACAATTTGAGAAAGTAAAGTATGGAATTAATATTATTGTTGTAATTGCTGCTTACATATTTTTTTAAAAATAAATAATAAAGTAAACTAAGCATTTCCTATTACGAATGTTTATTTGAAGAAAACTGAGATTTGATTTCTAATATAGATGAAATAGTAAAGATGTATGTACAATATGAAAAGACACTTTGTCAGAAATTATTAAATTACGAAATAATATTATGATAACATGTCTACTGATGATAAGATTATAATTAATGAAAAATTATCAACAATGATTAATAAATTAATGTTATTAGTAGAATCTTATCCTGATTTGAAGGCTAATAAAAACTTTAACGAATTAAGTGATGAATTAATAAAAGTTGAAGACGAAATTGCTAATTCTAGAAAATATTATAATGGTGTTGTTAGATTATTTAATAATAAAGTAGAAATGTTTTCAAGTAATGTTTTTGCAAAGATTTTTGGATATAAGTCAAAACCAATGTATGAGACAAGTGTGGATGAAAGAGATAATATAAAGGTTAAGTTATAATTTGGAGGTAATAATGAAAAGAAGTATTAAGAATCTATGTTTATTTATTATAATTGTATTGACTTTAACATATGCTAATCCTTTAAATGTTTATGCTATAAGTGAAGAAAGTAATTACATAAATATTAATAATAATGAAAGTATAGAAATAGGAAATTTATTTTTTTCTAATATTAAATTTCAAAATTATTCTTCTAATTCTACTTCGGCATTTGGACTAAATGGTATAGTTACCAATAATTCTAGTAACACTATAAGTTATACTGCAAAAGTTTCTTATTATGATTTAAACTATAATTTAATAGCTCACGAAGCTGCTTCAGGAACATCTATACCAGGAACTAGTAATTTTAATCAAATGTCTAATTTAAATATTTTAAATGGTCATGGTGTTGATGAAATATGTTATTATAAATTATCAATTGATATTAATGATTCATTAAATAATACTATATCAAATAATACTCCTAGTAAAAATTATAAATATAATTCTTATGGTTACGTAATTGATAAGTATGATATTAATATTATTGTTAATGAAAATAATACTTTAGATATTACTGAAACCATAACTGCTTATTTCAATATTGAAAAACATGGTATTTTTAGAACTATACCATTAAAAAATACTATAACAAGATTGGATGGTAGTATTTCTAAAAATAGAACACAAATAACTAATTTATATGTAGATAATGATTATACAACTTCAAAAAAAGGTGGATATTATCAAATTAAAATAGGTTCTGAAAACAAAACTTTAACAGGGGAGCATACTTATGTTATAAAATATACATATAATTTAGGAAAAGATCCAATAAAAAATTATGATGAGTTATATTTTAATATTATTGGTAGTGAATGGGATACTGTAATAGGAAATATTTCATTTTCGATTACAATGCCCAAAGATTTTGATTCAAGTAAGTTAGGATTTTCATCAGGCCCTGTAGGTTCAATTAATAATAGTAATGTAAAATATATTGTTAGTGAAAATAAAATAATAGGTAATTATAATGGTATATTAGGTGTTGGAGAAGGTTTAACTATTAGATGTGAATTGCCTGAAGGTTATTTTGTTAACGCAGGACTTTCGGGAAATATAATGGATTATTTAATGTTTATAATTCCTATTGTATTTTTATTAATATCAATAATAATGTGGTATATTTTTGGCCGTGACGATGTTGTAATAGAGACCGTTGAATTTTATCCTCCAGAAGGACTTAATAGTTTGGATGTAGGCTTTTTATATAAAGGACAAGCAGAAAATAAAGATGTAACATCATTACTTATATATTTAGCAGATAAAGGTTATGTAGAAATTTCAACTAAAAAAGTTGATTTAGATTCTAAAAAAATTAATATAGGTGAAGAAGCACGAAAAAATGCTGATAAAAAGATAATTGAATTACAAACCAAAATAAATGAAGAAAGGAAAAATAATCCAAGTTCGAAAAGAATAAAATACTATTTGAATATGTTAGATATTTATAAAAATATAGATAGTTCAATTGATTATGAAAAATATGGGGTAAAAAAAGAAATTAATAAATATAATAAAAAAGAAAAATTTTTAATAAGAAAGTTAAAAGATTATGACGGAAATGATTTACATGAACAATGGTTTATGGATGGATTATTTGATTATGGTAGAACAGAAGTTACAGATAAAATGCTTTATGATAATTTTTATATAACAAACAATAGTATTTTACAAGACATAAATAATAAACAAAACAAGGATAGAGTGTTTGAAAAAAATAATTTAAAAATAAATTATTGTATTATTTTTATGATTATTCTCATATATTTGATAATTACAATACCACCAACATTAAGCTATGGAGATTCTAATTCATTATTGTTTGCTTTAATTTTCCCTATAGTTGGTTTTTCAATTTTATTTGGTATGTTATTGGGAAAAACTAATATTTTAGAAAAAATATTTGGAATAATATATGGATTAGGATTTGGTGGTATTACATGGATATTTATAGTTTTACCAAATTTAATGGAAGATACAACATATATGTGTGCATATATAATTGGAATTATTTGTATGATGGTAATGATTATATGTTTAAAATATATGCAAAAAAGGACTAAATATGGAAATGAAATGTTAGGAAAATTGAGAGGCTTTAAGAATTTTTTAACAATTGCAGAAAAAGAAAAGTTAGAAGAATTAGTTTTACAAAATCCCAATTATCTTTATGATATTTTACCATATGCTTATGTATTAGGAGTGTCAGATAAATGGATAAGTAAATTTGAAACTATGTCATTAAAAGCACCAACTTGGTATATTAGTTCAAATTCTTTTGATTTTAAATCATTTGGAAATTTTATGGATTCAACTATGTCAACAGCGGAAAATGTGATGTCATCTAAAGTATCTACTAATTCTGGAATTGGATCTTCAAGTGGAAGTTCATCAGGTGGAAGTTCATCGGGTGGTGGATCTTCTGGAGGTGGTTCTGGAGGAGGTGGCGGTGGATCTTGGTAATTATATTACCATTCACTTTTTTAAAACTTGCATTAATTAAGCTATTTAATATAAACTATCTTACTTTTAGAGTAGGATAGTTTCTTATAACACAAAAAAACTAATCCATTTCTGAATTAGTTATTTATCAAAACTCGAAAAGTTCGAGCACATTTCACTATGGAGCAAATGACGGGGATCGAACCCGCATCTCAGCCTTGGCAAGGCCGTATA
>ERZ1643249.1304-NODE-1304-length-25267-cov-5.224933_pt1 | contig 25267 bp, 23 predicted proteins | sample MGYA00579263_ERZ1643249 | MGnify/ENA primary metagenome ERZ1643249 (study PRJEB29033, sample SAMEA4952264) | chicken gut metagenome | biome: Broiler Chicken; feature: Gastrointestinal Tract; material: Caecum | place: Ireland | collected 2018 | study: Broiler...
TGCGGTTGAAATCCCCCACCGTGAGCATATCCCCCATCTTCTCGTCCTTTTCCTCTTCGAGCGGCCTGACCGGCCGATAATACATCTTCAGGGCGTCGACGGATACGCATTCCTTTTCCGGCCAGCGGAAGGCGGTCAGCCTGCCCCCGAACACGCAGCCCGTATCGACGCAGAAGGTCCCGTTCTGCACCCGCACTTCCCTGGCGGCGATATGTCCGTAGACGACCGTCGCGCGGCCCCGGTAATCCGCCGCCCAATCGAGGCGGACGGGCAGGCCGAAGGAGTCGGTCTCCCCCGTCGTCTCGCCGTACAGGCAAAATTCGCGCACCCGCGCCGAACCCCGTCCGATGTATTTCTCTTTCAGCCCCGCATGGGCGATGACGAGCCGCCCGCCGTCCAGCACATAGTGGCTGATCAACCCTTCGAGAAAGGCCGCGACCTCTTTCCGGAAAGCCTCCCCCTTTTCTTCGAGTTCGGCAATGGTTTTGTCGATGCCGTGCGTCCGGGCGATGTCCTTCCCTTTCAGATATTTGAGCAGTTTGACGTCGTGGTTGCCGGGCACGGCGATCGCGCTTCCCGCCTTCACCATGTCCATGACCAGCCGCAGCACGTCGGCGTTCTTCTCTCCCCGGTCGCAGAAATCGCCGAGAAAAGCCGCCTTCCGCCCCTCCGGATGGGCGTATATCCCCTCCGATTTTACATAGCCGAGTTTTTGAAGGAGCATTTCCAGCTCGTCGCAGCAGCCGTGAACGTCGCCGATGACGTCGAAGGGACCGTGTTCCTCCCGCTTGTCGTTCCAGAGTTTCGTGCGGACGATTTGGGCGGTTTCCGCCTTTTCCGGGGAATCGAGGACAAAGACAAAGCGAAAGCCCTCCCGTTTCAGACCCCGGATGCTCCGCCTGACCTCCCGGCAGTGCTGCCTGATGATCCGATCGGGAAAATTCCGGTCGGGACGGGCTTTGTTGCGCTCCGAAAGCAGCTCTTCGGGCATGTCGAGAACGATCGCCACGGCGTGGACGTCCTGCTCCCGCGCGAGATCGATGACCTTTTTCCGCGCGCTCTGCTGGATGTTGGTCGCGTCGATGACGGTCAGTTTTCCGTTGGACAGGCGCTTGCCCGCCGCGTCGAACAGGAGGTCGAAGGCGTCGCCCGAAACGCTCTGATCGTTTTCGTCGTCGCAGACCATCCCCCGGAAAAAGTCGGAGGACAGCACCTCCGTGGGCTTGAAATGCCCCTTGGCAAAACTGCTCTTTCCCGAAGAGGTCGCGCCGATCAGCGCGATGAGGCACAATTCGGGAATCTCTATCCTGTAAGCGTCCGTCTTATCCATTTTTCGTAAACACCCCCATTTGCGTCGGCGCACCCAGAACTTCGTCCGCCTCTCCGATCCCGCTGATCTCGCAGCGGTAGCCGAATTCGTCGCAGACATGCCCCGCCCATTTTTCAAATTCCGCCCGCGTCCACTCGAAGCGGTGATCCCCGTGCCGCAGTTCGTTTTCCCGCATATGCGCGTACTTTTCGTTGTATTCGCGGTTGGGCGTGGTGAGGATCAGCGTCCGGGGCGCCGCAAATTCGAATACCGACCGCTCGAAGGCGGGAATCCGGGAGGGGTCGATATGCTCGATGACTTCGACGACGCAGGCGCAGTCGTATCCTTCGAACCGCTTGTCCCGATAGGTCAAAGACGCCTGCATCAGGGTCAGCTTGTTCCTCTTCCCGTCCGGCATCCGATCGAGCCGGAGCCGCTGCGCCGCCTTTTCCAGCGCGCCCGCGGAGACGTCGCAGGCGGTGACCTTTCTGATCTGCGGCTCGCTTAAAAGCAGGGAAGTCAGACGGCATTCCCCGCAGCCCATGTCGATGACGCTCGCCGCGCCGCTCGAAAGGACCGCGTCTTTCACCGCCCGCAAGCGCTGCGCGTTGAGCGGCGAACGCACCTCCTCTTCCCGTTCCCTTTGTTCTCCTTGTTCTCCTTCCGCTTCCGCCCCGTCGGCGTTCTCTTCCACCTCTTCTTTGAGCAGGATGTCGAGCGCCCTTCTCGCATAACTCCTCCTGACGGCAAAATACCGCCGCGCGATCTTTTCCCGACAGGGGTGCGCCGCCAGCCAGCCCTCCCCGTGGGAGAGCAGTTTTTGTATTTCGTCTTCGGAGATATAATAGTGTTTCTGCCCGTCGAATACGGGAATCAGGACATAGATGTGATTGAGGAGTTCGGACAGCTTCACCTTTCCCGAAATCGTAAGGTCGATGTAGGGGGATTTTCCCCATTCGGGAAAGGCGTCGTCCAGCGCCCGCCTCTCCGCATGCACCGTATAGCCGAGCGGCTCGAAAAGCTGCGCGGCAAGCCCTTCGTCCCCGCCGTCTTTCAGAGAATAAATGCGCGCCGTGAGGGACAGGGGGGTATCCGCAAGCGCCTGCCGCTTGTCGCACCTGCCGCTCATCGCCGTGCCGAACACGCGCGCGATCGCCGTGCTCATGAAAGAAGTGGCGGCATACGGCCGGTCGTTGACGTAATCGAACAGCCCGCCCTCCCCGGAGCCGAGTTTCCCGCGCGCGAGATCGATGGGATCGATGTCGAGCAGGAGCGCCGCCGTGGTGCGCCCGTCGCTCACCTCCGGATAAAAGACGTATGCCTTCCCGTAATTGAGGGCAAACTGCTGCGCCCTGCCGGGATTTTTGTGGAGCAGATAGCCGAGATCCTGCGTATGCTCCCCCTCATATGTGATGGTAAGAAGCACCCCTTTTCACCTCCCTGAAAACAAATAAAACCGGAGTCGGAAGCCAAGCCGAAACAAACCGGCGGTAGAAGGGCAATTTTGCGCTCGCCGCAACCCTGCCCCTGTCAAATTTCTTTTTTACTCAGAACGTCCAGACGACGGAGACGCTCTCTTCCGCCTCCGCGTCTTCGGGCGAAAGGTCGGGAAAAATCCCCTTTGCGCCGTCCGCCGCGGCATTTAAGCGCATGGGACGGACGGGATGCAGGGAAACGCCCGCCTCCCCGCTCGCGTAGTCGATCCGGGAAATGCCTTTGAGTTCCAGCCCCGCCGCGTTCGCGAGAACGAGCGCCTTTTTGGCGGCGTCCTTCACCGCTTCTTTCAGGAGCCATTCCCGCACGGCGGAAAGGTCTTTTACCGTATAGGAAAAGGAAAAGAGCGGATCGGCGCCGCTCGCGGCGACCGCCGAAGCGAAGGCGTTCAGCTTCTCCGCTTCCGCCGCGAAGGAAATTTTCAGGGCATGCCGATAGCCGTACCCCGCGAACACCTGCCGCCATTCCCCGTTTTCCCCGCGGGCGTTTTCGTATTTCGCGTCCACGCGGAAATCGGCGCTTTTGAGTTCTTCCGGCGAAAATCCCCTTTTCGCCAGCGCCGCCTTTACCTTTTCCGCGCCCTCCGACGCGAGGGAGAGCGCCTCTTCGCACGTTTTGCCCGTCCCTTCCAACGCAATATCCGCGCACACGGTATCCGGGCGCAGGCGGATCTTCGCCTTGCCCCGCACTCTGATTTCCCTTTCCATAAACGACCTCCTTACTTTGTCCGCCCTGTCGGGCCGTATTTTTCCGCGACTTCCGCGCGGGTGGGGATGGACTGCTGCGCGCCCCGGCGGGTGACGGTGATCGCGGAGGCACAGCTCGCAAAATCCATCGCCTCCTGCACGGACATCCCCTCCGACAACCCGACCGCGAATCCGCCGACATAGGTATCCCCCGCCGCCGTCGTGTCCACGGCGGCCGCCTTGCGGCATTCCGCCCTGCAATAGCCGCTTTCGCCGACGTAGGCGGAGCCCTCCGCCCCCATCGTGATCACGACGTTTTTCACTCCCTTCCCGGCGAGCGCCGCCGCGCATTTTTTGGCGCTCTCTTCGTCCTTGGGGAAAATGCCCGTATAAAATTCCGCTTCCGACTGATTGGGCATGAAATAGTCGCAGTTTTCGAGAATGCCTGGCAGCAGCTTCGCCGCGGGCGCGGGATTGAGCAGCGCGACCATCCCCTTCTCCTTCGCCCTCTGCAGGGCGTGGCGGACGATCTCCTGCGGAATTTCCAGCTGACAGACGAGAAAATCCCCCTCTTCCGCCCCTTCGAGAGCGCGGTCGACCAACCCTTCGCTCACCTTCCCGTTCGCGCCCGCGTCGAGAATGATCCGGTTGTCCCCGTCCACGACCACGATGACCGCGATCCCGCTGGAAATGCCGGAGAGCTTTTCGACGAAGCGAACGTCCGCGCCGTACCCCTCCAGCGTCCTTTTCAGTTCCTCCCCGAACGCCTCCCCGACGCAGCCGACCATGCGGACGTCTCCGCCCAGCTTCCCGATCGCCGCCGCCTGATTGGCGCCCTTGCCGCCGGGGTTGGTCATAAATCCCTCTCCCGAAATGGTCATGCCGTTTTCGGGCATGAAGGGAGCGCGCACGACGAGATCCATGTTCAGACTTCCGACCACATAAATTTTTTTCATCTCTTCTTTTCCTCCGTTTTCTACGCCTTTGAGTATAGCATACTTCGCGCCGTTTGTCAAATTCTTTTCCGAAATTGTCCCGACGGAAAACTCCGCCCGCTCCGTCCGCCTTCATCCGCCCCGGCCGACCCAAAAATGGGCGGCGTCCGCGAGCGGAAACCGATAAGACAAATTTACATATTTTTGCGACAAAAGAATATTGCTTTTTCCGCAGAGATATGATATACTGAAATCGTCCGGAAGGTCCGGATCAAAAAACGAAGAGGTGAAATTATGATCACGCACAAACCGCCCATGGGGTGGAACACCTGGAACACTTTCGCCGCGAACATCGACGAAGAACTCATTCTCGATTCCGCGGACAAACTCATCGCCGCCGGGCTTAAAGACGCCGGCTACGAATACGTCGTCGTCGACGACTGCTGGGCGCTGCGCGAGCGGGGCAAGGACGGGAAACTCGTGCCCGATCCGAAGAAATTCCCGCACGGCATGCGCTACGTCGCCGACAAACTGCACGAAAAGGGGCTGAAATTCGGCATGTATTCCTGCTGCGGAACGATGACCTGCGCCCGCTTCCCCGCCTCTTTCAACCGCGAATTTCTCGACGCGCAAACCTTTGCGGAATGGGGGGTGGATTTCCTCAAATACGATTACTGTTTCAAACCTGCGGGCGCGGTCGGCGCCGAACTCTACCGCCGCATGGGGCTGGCGCTCGCGTCCAGCGGGCGGGACATCCTGTTCAGCGGCTGCAGCTGGGGCGCGGACAAGACGCCCGAATGGATCGGCACGACGGGCGCCAACATGTGGCGTTCGACGGGGGACATCTTCGACTGCTGGGAATCGGTGAAATCGCTCATCCGTCAGCAGTACGACATCCTGCCCTTCGGCGGACGGGACTGCTTCAACGACATGGATATGCTCATCGTCGGCATGCACGGCAAGGGCAACGTCGGCGTCAAGGGCTGCACGCCGGACGAATATAAGCTGCACTTTGCCGCCTGGTGCCTGTTCGGCTCCCCGCTCATGATCGGCTGCGACATCCGCAATATGGACGAAGAGACCAAGGCGATCCTCACCAACCCCGTCCTTCTCGGCATCGACCAGGATCCCCGCTGCAACCGCCCGTATATCCTGAAATGCGAAGGCAACGAAGACCTTCCCGCCGTCGTCAGAACGCTCGCAAACGGGGATATCGCCGTCGGACTTTTCAACCTCTCCGACGCCCATGCCGATCCCTATGTCTGTCTCGACGACATCGGCGTGCCCTCCGCGCAGGGCAAGACGGTGGAGGGGACGGAGGCATACACCGGACAAACCATACGCGCGGTAAACGCGATCCTGTCCGCCTCTCTTCCCGCACATTCGTGTGCGGTCTACCGGCTGAAAATCACCGATCTGTAAACCGATATGAACTGCGGCGGCTGCGGCGCTCCCCTCTCCTTCGACGAGATCGGAATGTCGAGAAAACTCATCCGCAGAAATGCGGAGATCTGCTTCTGCTACCCCTGTCTCGCGAAAAAATTCGACGTGAGCGTGGCCCGATTAAAGGAAAAGGCGGACGAATACAGGCGTTCGGGCTGCGCGCTGTTCGCTTCGCTCCCGCCAAAAGAGTCGGGGCAGGGTTGAGACGAATGCCATGAAACCGACGGAAAAAGACAAACCGGAATCGGAACTCCCCGCAAAAAAGGGCGGACGGTTCAACAGCATCACCGTATACAACCGCTTTTCCGAAACGGTGGACGTGTGGATATACAACGCGGGCATCCAGGCAAAGACACGCCATTGTTTCGAATACACGAACACCCGCAGCATCCTGCAATACGTCACGGACGGGGAAGGGACGCTGGAATGCGGCGGCAGGAGCTGGCACCTCACCAAAAACACCCTCTTCCTGCTCCCGCGGGACGTGCGGGTGAAATACTATTCGCAAAAAGGAAACCCCTATCGCTACTATTGGGTTTCCTTTTCGGGCGCTTATGCGGACGTCCTGCTCGCCCAGAGCGGATTTTCCCCGGAGACGCCCGTCCGGACGGTGGATTCCCCCGTCGTCCGGCGTTCCTTCCGCCGCATCTACGAATTTTTGAAGCGCAGCCAGACCCAGACGCGGGTGGACTGTTCTCTGCAGCCGAAAATTCTGGCGGCGTTTTACGACATCTTCGGCGTCCTGCTCGAAAACAGGAACACCGAACGCCCCCGCGCCGTCAACGAGCTGATCAACCACGCCGTCGACCTCATGAACGGCGAATACCCGCAGGGGATTTCCGCGACGGAAGTCTGCGCCCGGCTCTATCTCAACCGGACGTATTTTTCCGCTCTCTTCAAAAAGCACATGGGCGTGTCCCCCGGCGAATATCTGAGCGAACTCCGCTTCGGCGAAGCCTGCCGGCTGCTGCGGCAGACCTCTCTGCCCGTGGAAGCGGTGGCGCGGGCGGTGGGCATGAACCAGAACGCCTTTTTCAAATTTTTCCGGGCGCGCCTTGGGCTGACGCCGGGCGAATACCGGAAAAGAGAAGAATGATTTTATCCGCCCCGAAACAGATCGCCCCGTTTTTCGGAGGCAGTATCCGGGCGCGGAAAAGGAGAACTTTCATGACGATACGGGAAAAAATGCACGGCGGCAAGCTCTACCGCACGGACGACGAAGCCCTGATGAAAGAGCAGGCGGAATGCCTGGAAAAACTGTACGACTACAACCACACCCGCCCTTCGCAGGCGGAAATGCGGACGGCGCTCTTAAAAGAGATGTTCGCGGAGATCGGGGAGGGATGTTATATCGAGCCCCCCTTCCACGCCAACTGGGCGGGGAAATTCGTCCGCTTCGGCAAAAACGTCTACGCCAATTTCAACCTGACTCTCGTGGACGACACGGCGATCTATGTGGGCGACAACACGATGTTCGGCCCCAACGTCACCGTGGCGACGGCGGGACATCCCGTTCAGCCCGCGCTGCGGGAGAAAATATATCAGTACAATCTCCCCGTCCGCATCGGCAGAAACTGCTGGATCGGCGCGGGCGCGGTCATCCTGCCGGGCGTCACGATCGGCGACAACACCGTGGTCGGCGCGGGCAGCGTCGTCACCCGCGACCTCCCCGCAAACGTCGTGGCGGTCGGCAATCCCTGCCGCGTCCTGCGCCCCATCGGCGAGCGGGACGACCTTTATTATTTCCGGGACAAAAAAATCGACCCGTCCGAACTTTAAGCGGAAACGAGCCACCCGTGTATGCGACGAGCGCCGACCAATCGGTCGGCGCCCGCATTTTTTAATCCGTCTTTCAGCCTAAAATTCCGTCGATGATCTTTCCCATATCGGCAAAGCTCTTTTCCATCTCATCCGCAAGCCGCAGCTGGGTACGGCAGCGCACCAGGTTGTGCCCGGGGTATTTCGTGGCGAAATAGGTGTCCCCCGACAGGTAGTCGGTCAGAAAGCGCATGCCGCACTCCACCGTCATGAGATAAGCGCCGTAAGGGAAGAGTTCCCTTTCGCGCGGCGTGATGCTCTCCCGCACCGCCCCGCAGTACCCCTCCGCATAGGCGCGGAAAAGTCCGATGTCGAAATGCACCTTGTCGAGATCCTTTTCGTCCTCGGCGGCGGTGGACGCCCCGAAGCGGATGGAATCGCCGAAATCGTAGAGCATGGAGCCGGGCATGACCGTATCGAGGTCAATGACGGCGCGCGCTTCGTTCGTCTTCGCGTCCATCAGGATATTGTTGAGCTTTGTGTCGTTATGCGTCACGCGCAGGGGCACCGAACCGTCCTTCAATCCGTCGATCACCTTGCCGTAAGTATCCCCGTGCGCGAGCAGGAAATCGATCTCCGGCTTACACTCCTTCGCCCTGCCCAAGGCGTCCGCGTCGAGGGCGGCGCGGAAGTCGGCGAACCGCTTGGGGGTGTCGTGGAAACGGGGAATGGTCTCGGTCAGAACGGAGGCGTCGAAACTCGCGAGGGTGTTCTGGAACTCCCCGAACGCCTTGCCCGAATTGTAAAACACCTTTTTGTCCGTCACCTTCTGATAGGTGACGGTGTTTTCGATGAAATCGTAGACGCGGAAGCACGCCTCCCCTTTCAGGAAGGATTTGCCGTCCTTGGTCGGAACGACGTTGAGGGTCTCGGCGCCGTGCGCGCGGAGATGCTCGGTGACGGCGCAGATGTTGCGCATCAGATTGTCGGGATCGGGAAAGACATGGGTATTCATCTTCTGCATGATATACCGCTTTTCCGTCGTCGTGACCAGCAGGGTGAGGTTGATATGCCCTTCGCCGTAAGGGGCGATGTCCGTCACTTCCCCCTGCAGGCGGAAGCTGTCCGCCGCAGACTTATATTCCTTCATATAATCCGTCATGGATATATCCTCCTATCGCCTCTTTCACTTCGCCGAGAGCTTCCCGGTAAGTGATGCCGTACCACTTGTCCGCGTTGCGGAACACCCGCACGGTCGCCTTCCCCTCTTCCAGCGCCTTAGATATGACGGACGGAATGAAAAATTCGTCCTTCATGAGATTGGCGGAAGACAGGAACTTCTTATACTCCTCTTTGAGAATATCGAAGATGTCGGGCGTCAGCCCCCAGAGATTCATGGACACGGGGGTATCGGCGGGCAGAACCACCTTCTTCCCGTCCTGCTCATAGCTGCCGTCCGGGGCGATCTTGGTGACCTCCGTCACCTTTTCGAGATACCCGTCTTTGGTCTCGCAGATGCCGCGGGAGACGGTGCCGTTCTTGCTGAGCGTGTTGCCGAGATGGTACGCCGTCATCGCGTATTCGCCGTTTTTCGCGTTCGCGAGATGTTTCTGAATGTCGAAAAAGGCGTTGTGGCCGTAGTAGTCGTCCGCATTGATGATGGCAAACGGCTCCTTCACGACGTCCGCGCAGCAGAGAATGGCATGCGCCGTGCCGAAGGGCTTGGTCCTGCCTTCGGGCAGATCCTTCATGTCCTGCAAGACGTATTCCACGTCGGTGCGCCCGGCGATCCGATCCCCGACCAGCCGTTTGAAATCCGCCTCCATGTCTTCGCGGATGATGAATACCGTCTTGTCAAATCCCGCTTTTACCGCGTCGTACACCGAAAAATCGAGAATGCACTTCCCGTCCGGCGTGATCGGCTCCGCCTGTTTGAGCCCGCCGAACCGGCTGCCCATGCCCGCCGCCATTACAACGAGTGTCGTTTTCATTATTTTGCCTCCTCAGCGTATTTTATCCGGGCAAATTTTCTTCCGCCCGTTGACTTCTCCGTCATGATCTGCTATAATTATAGCATATTGAAATGCAAATGGATATACGTTATTTTGTCCGTTTTCTATAAATTCTGATACTTTTTGAGGAAAATCATGGAGAGCAATCTTTACCGGGCATGCCCCGTCGGCAGCGCCCTGACCATCGAAGCGCTGTACACCTTTTCCTGCCGCCGTTTTCCGGACGGCTATACCTTCAAGGGGGAGACGCACGATTTCGCCGAAGCGGTGTGCGTGACGGACGGCAAAGCGGGCATCACGGCGGGAAAAAACGTCTGCGTCCTGTCGGCGGGACAGATGATCCTCCACCCGCCGGGGGAATTTCACGCGATCTGGTCGGACGGCGGCGCCGAGCCGGAAACGGTCATCTTCTCCTTCCGCGCGGCTCTTCCCGAACTGCCCGTCCGCGTGTTCTCCCTCTCCCCCGAAAAAATAGGCGAACTGCGGAGCATCTACCGCGCCGCCGAAACCGCCTTCATCCTCAAAGAGAACAACGTCGAGCGCATCCGGGAGGGAAAGGACGCGGAGGCGTCCGCCGTCGTCAAACGGCTGGAACTCTTTCTCCTCTCCGTATTTTCGGGCGGGAGCGCCGCCGCTTCCCGCTGCGGCAGCCGGAGCGCGGAAAACTATACCCGCATCCTCTCCGCCATGGAAAACAACATGGGCGAGCCGCTCGACGCGGGAACGCTCGCCCGATTGTGCAACATGAGCGTGCCCGCGCTCGAAAAGACGGTGCGCCGCTATTCGGGCTGCGGGGCGATGGCGCACTATAACGCCCTGCGCATGCAGCGGGCGGCGGAAATGCTGTCGGCGGGCGCCAGCGTCAAGGAAACGGCGCTCTCTTTGGGCTTTTCCAATCAGAACTATTTCAGCGCCTGTTTCAAAAAATGGTCGGGCAAAGCCCCTTCTTCCGTCCGCCCCGCACTCTGATCTTGCGGGGCAGCCCGCAGGGATTTTCCGACTTTGAAAATTCCGTCTCCTCAACCCTGCCCCCTTGTTACGGATTTACTCTTATCCCCTCCGTCACTTCGTGACACCTCCCCTTTATCAAAAAGGGGAGGCATGGGAATAGGCGTACACTCCCCTTTCCATAAGGGGAGGTTTTCTTTTCTGCCTCCCTTGCGCAAAGAGAAGCCGCCAGCGCACCGCCCTTTCCTATGGCTTCCCTTGTGCAAAAACGCTGTCCCTGCCTGCCCCAACCATGGCTCCCTTGTGCAAAGGGAGCTGGCATGCGCAGCATGACTGAGGGATTGTCTGTTCGGCTTTCGGATAGGCAAAATGCCGTCGTCAAATCCCTGCCCCGCTCTTTTTTATCTTCTTATCCCCTCCGTCCCGCTCCGCTCGCCCCTCCCCTTACCATAAGGGGAGGTAGAAGAGACAGGCGAACCACCCTTACCATAACAAAAAAGCTGTTTACCGTAAGAGTGACGCTTTACAGCGATTGCTTTACAGCGGTTTCAATATGTTACATCTTATACCGGCGGCGGAAATAAACGTCGCCGCCCCTTTCGGACTGTCGTCCTGCAACATAAAAATATAGCAGCCTTCCTCCGAAAGCAGGTCGGTATATTCTGAAAGCGTCTCCTGCGAAATCAAGCGGATAAACGGCTTTGCCTCCCCCATGGACCAATTCAGCCGGCTGGATATAAATTGCGGGAACTCGAAAATAATTTCAAGGCAATTTTCCCGCCAGCTTTGATCCGGACAGCCGTATAAGACGATTTTTTCCTCTCCGATATTGCCGTAATCAAAATCCATCCAGGCGCATTTTTCCAGATACCCGTTGATTTTTTCCGTCTCCGAAAGGACTTCTTCCCGCGGCATACGCTTTTGTCTATAAATCGAAACCATTTCCTTCCCTCCTTCCGCCGCGCCGTACCGTTCGCCCGCAGCAAAATGCGCCGCCTTTCTCCCTATGTCCCGGCGTCCCGTTCCACGCGCACCCGCAGCCTGCCCTTGCGGCTTTCGCCGAGAATTTCCGCAAAGACAAACCGACCTTTGCCGCGCACGGTGACGCTGTCCCCTTCATTGAGTTCGCGGGAAGGGCGGGCGCACAGCCTGCCGTTTACAAACACCCGCTCCGCGTCGAAATACTTCCCCGCCTCCGCGCGGGAGAGGGAAAACACCGCCGCGGCGGCGCAGTCGGCGCGCGGCGAAGAGAGAAAATGCACTTCGCTCCTCTTTTCCGCCCTTTCGGGTTCCCTCCCTTCCGCCCGGGACACCTTTACGTCGGTATGCCGCACCCGCGCGAGATTTTCCTCCACGAAGGGGGCGATGCGTTCCAGGCAGTACAACAGGGCGCCCTCTCCCGAAAGCCGGATGTCCCCCAGCGTGCTCCGCTCTATCCCCAAACCCAGAAGAGAACCGAGATAATCCCGATGGGTGAGCTCCTCCGCAAACTTCGCGTTCGCGGGGGATATTTTCAAAACCGCGACGGGAAAAGCCTCTTCGTAATCGCAGTTCCCGAAACGGGCGATCTGCCTCTCCGCCCCTTCGAAGCCGCCCCAAAGCCGCATGCCGGCGTAGGAAATTTCCCGCTCCGCCGCGTACAGATACCCGATCTCCGCCGGGGATAAAAAATCCGTGAACGCATACCTGCCCCGTGCATAAGCCCGTTCGGCAAGTTCAAAAAAGCGGTTGCGCCAATTTTTTTCCTCTTCGTTCATTCTCCCTGCTCCCCGAAATTTTCCAAAAAGGAATGGCGGACGCCCCGCTGCTTATACGCCGCCAGCGTATCCAGCTGCACGTTGTGGATGCTTTGAAAAATGCAGTCTTCGACGTGCGGATTTTCTTTGCGCAGCTCTTCGATGAGCGCCTTGACGCGGGCGCGGGCGGAAAACATCTTCTGCCCCGCCGCGGACGCCGTAAACCGACAGGCGCAGGCGATAAATTCCAGTCCGTTGTACTCCTTCCAACGCAGGATGTCCCGTTCTAAAATACAATACAGGGGGCGGATAAGTTCCATGCCTTCGAAATTGCTGCTTTTAATCCGCGGCAGCATCCCCTGTATCTGCCCGCCGTACAGCATCCCCATGAGTGTGGTTTCGATGACGTCGCTCTTGTGGTGCCCGAGCGCGATTTTGTTGCAGCCGAGTTCCTTCGCCTTGGCATACAGATGCCCGCGGCGCATACGCGCGCAGAGGTAGCAGGGGGACTCGGCAGCCAGCATGTCCGCCGCCGCGAAGATGTCCGAAGAAAACATATGCAGCGGGATTTGAAGTATCTCCGCGTTTTCCTCTATCTTTCTCCTGTTTTCGGCGTTATACCCCGGATCCATGGACAGGAACACGAGTTCGAAGGGCACTTCGCTGTGCCGCTGCAATTCCTGCATGAGTTTGGCGAGGAGCATGCTGTCCTTTCCGCCCGAAATGCACACGGCGATCCTGTCCCCCGCCCCGATCAGCCGATATTTTTTGACGCCGAGGACGAAGGGGGACCAAAGCTGTTTGCGGTAGGTGGTGATGATCGAACGCTCGATCTCCTTATATCTTTCCAGCGCTTTTGCCATGTTCCTCCTTTACGGGCGCACGCCGCGCACGCCCGTCAGATCTTTCACGACCTCCCCCGCGGCGATAAGCCCGGCGACGGACGGGACGAAAGAGACGCTGCCGGGCACCCGCTTTTTTCCCTCCGTCGGCGCGTTCGTCAAATCCATGGGTATCTCCTCCGAGTACACCACTTTGAGCTTTTGGACGCCGTTTTCCCGACAGAGCCGCCGCATCGCCCGCGCGAGCGGGCACACTTTCGTCTCGTAGATGTCGGCGACCCGGAACGCCGCGGGGTCGAGTTTGTTCCCCGCCCCCATGCAGCTGATGACGGGCGTCCCCGCCTCTTTGCACGCCAGGACGATGCCGATTTTTCCCGCCAGGGTGTCGATGGCGTCGACGACGTAATCGTACTCGTCAAAGGGAAATTCCGACGCCTTTTCGGGCAGAAAAAAACAGTCGTGCCGCCGCACGACGCACCCGGGGGAAATCTCCCCGATCCGCTTTTCCGCCGCCTCCGTCTTGAACATCCCCAGCGTGTTTTGCAGGGCGATGATCTGGCGGTTGAGATTGCTCGGCGCAACCCTGTCCGCGTCGATCAGGTCGAGCGCCCCCACGCCGCACCGCGCCAGCGCTTCGACGGCATAGCCGCCCACGCCCCCGATCCCGAACACCGCCACGCGGGAAGAGCGGAGCTTTTCCAGCCCCGCTTCGCCCAAAAGCAATTCCGTTCTCGATGTCTCCTCCACGCGCGTCTCCCCGTCACCGCCCTTCGCGGTCGGCAAAATAGTCTATCTTCATCGCCTTTCTGACGTCCGAAAGGGTCTCCGCCGCAACTTTGCGCGCTTCGACGCTGCCCTTGTACAGAATGTCCCACACCGCGGGAATGTCTTTGGCAAATTCCTCCCGCCGCGCGCGGATAGGTTCCAGCACCTCCTGCAAGACGGCGTTCAAGAACTTTTTCACCTTCATGTCTCCCAGACCGCCCCGCTCGTAGTGCGCCTTCATCTCGTCCAGATCGGCGTATTCGGGCAGATAGCGCTTAAAATGCTCGTCCGTGCAGAAGGCGTCCAGATAGATAAAGGTGGGATTGTCTTTGGTGTTGCCGGGGTCGCTCACTTTGAGGTGATTGGGGTCGGTGTACATGCCCATCACCTTGCGCTTTATCTCGTCGGCGGAATCGGAAAGATAGATGCAGTTGCCGAGCGATTTGCTCATCTTCGCCATGCCGTCCGTGCCGGGCAGGCGCAGACAGGACTTGTTTTCGGGCAGCACCGCCTTGGGCTCCGTCAGCGTCTCCCCGTACAGCCCGTTGAAGCTGCGCACGATCTCCCGCGCCTGTTCCAGCATGGGCAGCTGATCTTCGCCCACGGGCACCGTGTCCGCGCGGAACGCCGTGATGTCCGCCGTCTGGGAAACGGGATAGGTCAGAAAGCCCATGGGCAGGGACAATTCGAAATTCTTCTGCCGTATCTCCGCCTTGACGGTCGGATTGCGCTCCAGCCGGGAAAGGGTGACCAGATTCATATAATAAAAGGTCAGTTCCGTAAGCTCGGAAACGTACGACTGCACGAACACCGTCGCCCTGGCGGGATCGATGCCGCAGGCGAGATAGTCGAGCGCCACTTCCGTGATGTTCGCGCGCACCTTTTCCGGCTCGCCGAAATTGTCGGTGAGCGCCTGCGCGTCCGCGATCATGATATATATCTTATCGTAATCGCCGCTGTTTTGCAGCTCCACCCGCCGCCGCAGCGACCCGACGTAATGTCCGATATGCAGTTTCCCCGTGGGGCGATCCCCCGTCAGAATGATGTGTTTCATGCCTTTCTCTCCGTTCTTTCTCTTCCGGGCTGCCCCTTACAAGACAGCCCGGACGCTCGTTTATGATAATTTTTCTGTCTCTATTATAGCACGCCGGCGGCGCGCCGTCAATCCTTTCCGATCATTCTGAAACGGAAAACGCATAGCGGGCAAAGCGCCGATACGGCTGATTTGCGCCCACCAGGGAAGAGCCGAGCGCGGCATATTCGGGAACGTTTACGTTGTTGGGGACGTCCTCCGTTTCCAGGCACATGCCGCAGCAGCGGGTATAGCGATGCCCCTTCTTGCCGTCCTGCGCAAGGCCCGTGCCCGCATAGAACTGCACGGCGGGCATATCGGTAAAGCAATCCATGCGGATTCCGCTTTCGGGCGAGTACAGCGACGCATACGGCTTGTTTTTATCCCTGTCCGCACGCAGCACGAAGCAATGGTCGAATCCGCCGCCGCGCGCGAGATCTTCGTCCTCCCCGCGCAGGGCGTCCCCGTCGGCGATCTTCTTCTCCGCCGTGAAATCGAAGGGAGTGCCCTTCACGGCGCGGAATCCGCCGTGGGGAATGAGTTCGTCGTCGGTAGGCACGATGCGGTCGGAATCGATGCGCAGGCAGTGGCCGAGAATCGATCCGCTCCCCTCTCCGTTCAGATTGAAATAGGCGTGGTTGGTGAGATTGACCGCCGTCGCCTTGTCGGAAAGGGCGCAATAGTCGATGCCGAGCACCCCGTTTTCAAACGTATAGGTGACCTTCACGCGAAGATTGCCGGGGTAATTCTCTTCTCCGTCGGGGGAGAAACAGCTGAGGACGAGTTTGCCCCCCTCCGTCTCCACGTCCCAGATTTTTGCGTTGAACCCTTCCCTGCCCCCGTGTAAATGGTTGGAACGGTCGTTTATATACAGTTGATAGGTCTTTCCGTCCACCGTCAGCCGCCCCTTGTCGATGCGGTTGCCGAACCGACCGATGAGCGCGCCGAGATAGCCGCCGTTGTGCAGGTACCCTTCGATGCCGTCATAGCCGAGCAAAACGTCAGTCGGCTTCCCCGCCCGATCGGGCACGATCAGGCTTTGCAGGATGCCGCCGTAATTCAAAACGGTGAGTTTGTTCTCCCCGTCCTTCATCGTGTACGCATACACGGTACGCCCGTCGGGCAGTTTTCCGAATTCCGATTTTACGATTTCAGCCATTTTTTCACTCCTCAGTTTTTCTTTTTTTATCCGTTTTCCGGAGGGGCGCCGGGGAAATTTTTCCCTCAGCCGCCCAATCCGACTTCCGCCGTGCCCGAATCCCGGACGCGGGCGCGGAAAACGTTTTCCTTTCCGAACACGCGGGACATCTCCCGGACGTACCCTTCCCGTTCCTCCTCCCGCACGCAGGCGAGAATCGTCCCCGCAAATCCGCCGCCGTGCAGGCGGTAGCCGCCTTCTTTGAGCAGCCGGGAGGAAAGCCACAGGGCGAGATTGACGGGCTGGACGTCGCTGCCCGGAACGAAGCAGTTTTGCAGATATTTCTGACTGCTCTCCCCGCTCTCGCGCAAAAGGCGCAGAAAAGCGCTCACGTCCCCGCGCAAAAGGGCGTCCGCCGCCCCGTCCGTCCGCCTGTTTTCGGCAAAGAAGTGCGCCGCGCGCAGAATCGCCCGCTCGGAAACCCGTCCCTTCAGAGCGGGCAGGGCGTCCAGAAATTCCTCTTCCCGCACCTCCCGCAAAATCCTCTTTCCGAAAAACGCCGCCGTCTCCTCCATTTCCCTGCGGATGTCCGCATAGTATTTGGTCAGCGCCGAATGGGAGCCGCCCGCGTTGACGAGGACGAGCGAATACCCGTTCAAGGGGGGCAGGGGAGAGACGAGCGGTTTTGCCGGGTCGGAAAAATCCATTTTGTTCAGCCCGCCGAAGGCGACGCCCGACTGGTCGAGCAGCCCGCACGGCTTCCCGAAACAGACGTTCTCGGCAAAGTGCCCGATCTCCGCCTTGTCCGCGGGAGAGAGCGCGCCGTCCAAAAACAAGACGTTGAAGATCTCCGCGACGAGAATTTCAAACGCCGCGGAAGAGGAAACGCCCGCGCCGCGGAACACCGTGCTTTCGGTATAGGCGGAAAAGCCGCCCATTTTTCCCACGCGGTACCCCTTGCGCCGGATCCCTTCGGCGACGCCCCGCGCCAGCGAAGCGCTTCTGCCCGCCTCCGCCCGCCGGGGAGAGGTGTCCGAAAGGCGGAACCGCACGGGGCGAAACCCCTTGGAACAGATCTCGACGACCCCGTCCTCCCGCCTGCCGACGGCGGCGAGAATGTCGCAGTCTATCGCGGCGACGATGACCTTTCCGCCGTTGTGGTCGGTATGATTGCCGATGATCTCCGTCCTGCCGGGAGAGGAGAAAAACTTTTCGGGCGCACCGCCGCGCAGAGCGGCGTACCCCTCTTTTACCGAGCGAAAACGCGCTTCCGCCTCCCTTTCTCTGTCCGGGCCGTAAAGTCCGCGATAATCCATTCCCGTTTCCCCTTTTTTCTTATTATATCACAATTTTTTTCCTTTGTAAATAGCAGAGGGCATTTTCAGCCAAACTATTCGCATGAGAAAGAATCTTTTGCCGATCGCTGCCGTCATATTCGTCTGCGCCGTACTACTGATCTCGGCGGGAATGCTCTTTTTCTCCTCCGCACCTCCCCTTTCCGCGCTGCCCTCTCCGACCGTCCTGCCCGTCTTTCATTTCGGATAAGGGCGGATCCTGTCTTTTACCCTTCCGCTCCGCGCTTTCCCCGCGGGCATCATGCGGCTCGCCGTCCGCGCGGTTTTACGCGCCGTACTTTTTGCGGTACTCGTACATGGCGGGCAGATATTCCTTCCCGTCCACGATGCCCCGCTCGATCGCGGAAATGATATCCTCCATCGTGACGACGGAATACACGTCGACGCCGAACTCCCTTTTCGCCTCCTGCACGGCGGACAGATCGCTGTCCTGTCCCTTTTCCATCCGATCGACGGAGATGATCATCCCCGCCACTTTCACGTCCGCGGCGGCGCGGAGCTTGGGCAAAATCTCGCGGAGCGCCTTGCCCGACGTCATCACGTCTTCGACGATGAGTACCCTCTCGCCGTCGACGAGCTGCTTCCCGACGAAAAGCCCCCCTTCGCCGTGATCTTTCGCCTCCTTGCGGTCGAAACAGTAATTCATGTCCGCGCCGTACTTCTCATACAGCGCCACGGCGGCGGCGACGGCGAGCGGGATTCCCTTATACGCCGGCCCCACCAGCGTATCGGCGGACAGCCCGTGTTCGCGGATGCAGTCGGCGTAATAGCCGCCCAGCCGGGCGAGCTGCGCCCCCGTCTTGTAGTTGCCCGTATTGATGAAATAGGGGGCGCGCCTGCCGCTTTTCAGCGTGAATTCGCCGAAGCGCAGCACCCCGCTGTCCACCATGAAACGGATAAATTCCTCTTTATAAGTCAAAGCCATGATCTCTCCTCCCGTCCGCGGCGGCACGAAGCGCCCCGCGTTTTTTATTTTTGTCCTTTCTGCGCTTTCTTTATTCCCGATTTCAGGACAGGCGCAGCGCGCCCGTGAGTTCGGCAGCCCTTTTCACGCCATGGGCGTCGCACCAGCCGCCGAGCCCTTCGATGATCTTAGGGCAGGCATAGGGATCGGTGAAATTGGCAGTCCCCACCTGCACGGCGACGGCGCCCGCCATCAGAAATTCCACGGCGTCCTCCGCGCAGGTGATGCCTCCCATCCCCACGACGGGGATCTGCACCGCATGCGCCGCTTCGTACACCATCCGCACCGCGATCGGGCGGATGCCCGCCCCCGAAACGCCGCCCGTGACGTTGGCGAGAATGGGCTTTCGCCGCTCTATGTCGATCGCCAGCCCCGTAAAGGTGTTGACTAGGGAAAGGGCGTCCGCGCCCCCCCTTTCCGCCGCCCGCGCGTTGGCTTTGATGTCCTCCGCGTTGGGGGAGAGCTTGACCATGAGCGGAGTTGCCGAAAGGGCGGATTTTGCCGCCCGCGTCACCTCTTCCACGCTCTCCGGACGGATGCCGAACGCCATGCCCCCGCTTTTCACGTTGGGGCAGGAGATGTTCAGCTCGATCATATCGACCAGGCCGTCCAGCCGGGCACAGATGCCCGCATAGTCCTCCAGAGTCTTTCCCGCGACGTTGGCGATCACCGCCGTGCCCTTGCCCTTCAGCCACGCGAGGTCGTTTTCGATAAAGTGTCCGACGCCCGGATTCTGCAATCCCACGGCGTTGAGGATGACCCCCCGCGCCTCCGCGATGCGGGGGGTGGGATTGCCGGCGCGCGGCTCTAAGGTAAGCCCCTTCGTGGACACGCCGCCGAGACGGCCGATGTCGTACAATTCGTCGAACTCCCGCCCGAACCCGAACGTCCCCGACGCGGCGATCACGGGGTTTTTCAACTTTACGCCGCAGAGATTGACCGATAAATCCGCCATAATACCCTCCTTTTCCGCCCGTCAGAGAACGACGTCCCCGATCGGGAACACCGGCCCATCCTTGCACACCCGCGCGTGCTGCCCGTTCGTGAGGTCGCACACACACACGAGACAGGCGCCGATCCCGCAGCCCATCCGCTCTTCCAGGGACGCGAACCCGGGCAGTTTTTCCCTTTCCAGCACCTCTTTCAGCGCCCGCAGCATGGGCAGGGGACCGCAGGAGAGGACGACGTCCGGGCGGATCCCCGCCCGCAGATCCTCTTCGAACGCCTGTACGGCGTTTTTCTTTTCCCCGTAACTGCCGTCGTCCGTCACCGCTTTCAGGCGGGCTGCCCTTTCAAATTCTTCCAGCCCGCACACCGCCGCCTTGTTCCGAAACCCGATATAGGCGAACACCTCTTTGGCCGGCGCGTACTCCCGCAGGGCGGCGATCATGGGAAAGATCCCGACCCCCCCGCCGACCAGCGCCACTCTCTTCTCGTCCCTCTCCACAAAAAAGCCGTTGCCGAGGGGCATCAGCACCTGTAAGCTCTCCCCTGCCCCCATCGAAGCGAGATTTCTCGTCCCCTCCCCCCGCACCTGAAAGCAGAGGGAAATTCGTTCCCCTTCCGCCTTGCAGATCGCAAAGGGACGGCGCAGGAGATGCCCCCGCACCCCGACGGACGCGAATTGCCCCGCCCGCACCTTCACCTCTTCGGGCAGACGGAGGACGAGTTCGTAAACGCCTTGGGCGATCTGTTCATCCGACAGGATTTCCGCGCGATAGTCTTTCATCTTTTCGCCTCCCCGTCACAGCCCGAGCACGGAGGCGAGGTCGCGCTGCATGTCCAGAGCCGCCGCCCGCGCCGCGTCGTAATACGTCCCGCCCCTCTTGCGGTATGCGCAGAGAATCCCGCGCGAATTGTTGACGACGCCCCCCAGCCCGTCCGCGCCGAAACAGCATTTGAGCATCTGCGCGTTTCCGCCCTGCGCGCCGTAGCCGGGGATGAGGAAAAAGGTATGGGGCAGAAGTTTTCTCAGCCGCGCCGCCTCTTCGGGGTGCGTCGCGCCCACGACGGCGCCCACCGCCGAATAGCCGTATTTTCCTTCCGTCCCCTCCCCCCATTTCTCGACAAGGGCACCCATGTATTCGTACACGGGCGTTCCGTCCGCCAAAAGTTTGTTTTGCAGTTCCCCGCTCGAAGGGTTGGAGGTCTTGACCAGCACGAAAATCCCCCTGTCCCGCTTTTTGCAGTCGTCGACGAAGGGCGCGATCCCGTCCGTGCCGAGATAGGCGTTCACCGTGAGGAAATCGGCGGGAAAGGCGCGGAGGGCATTCCCCTCCACGTTCGTCTCCCCCAAAAACGCCGACGAGTAGCACGCCGCCGTCGAACCGATATCGTTGCGCTTGGCGTCCGCGATGACGATCAGCCCTTTTTCCACCGCATAGCGGAGGGTCTCTTCAAACGCTTTCAGGCCGGGCGCGCCGTACATTTCGTAATAGGCGATCTGCACCTTGACGGAGGGCACGACGTCGTACAGGCGGTCGATGAGCGTCTTGTTGAAGTCGAAAATGCGCTCCGCCGCGCCCGCGAAATCCTTCACCCCCGCCCGCATTTCGTCGGGGAGATAGTCAAAAGAGGTGTCCAGCCCCACGCAGGTGGGATTTTTCATGCCGACGATCCTTTCGATCAATGCGTCCGTAATCATGTCCTTATCTCCTTTCCCCGCCCCGCATTTTCCAAAACGGGGCAGGGTTGCGTCTGTCATATTTTTTCGCCCTGTTTTTCAACCTTTCAGAAGGGATACTTCACGTCCCCCGAGACGATCGTGTATTTAACGGCGCCGTACAGCCTGCGCCCGCCGAAGGGATTGTTTTTGCCCTTGGAGAGGAATTTTTCGGGTTCGACCGTCCACTCTTCGTCCAGGTCGGCGATCGTCAGATCGGCGGCGCCCCCCACTTCGATCTTCCCCCCTTCCAGACCCAGGATGAAAGCGGGATTGCCGCTCATTTTGGCGGCGAGTTCGGGCAGCGTCAGAATCCCCGTCTTATAAAGATAAGTCACCGCAAACCCGAAAGAAGTTTCCAGCCCGCTGATGCCGAAGGCGGCGAGATTGTATTCCACGTTTTTGTCGTTCTTGTGATGGGGGGCATGATCGGTGACGATGCAGTCGATCGTGCCGTCTTTCAGCCCTTCGAGAATGGCAAGCCTGTCCTTTTCTTCGCGGATGGGCGGATTGACCTTGGTATTCGTGTCGAATCCCGTAACGATGTCGTCCGTCGCGGCGAAGTAATGCGGACAGGTCTCCGCCGTCACCTTCACGCCCGCCCGCTTGGCGTCGCGGATGAGCCGCACCCCCGAAAAGGTGGAGACGTGGCAGATGTGGACGGGGACGTCCAGGCTCTCCGCCAGGCACAGCTCGCGCGCGATGCTCACGTCCTCCGCCGCGCGCGGAATCCCCTTCAATCCCGCCAGCGTCGAGTTATACCCTTCGTTGACCACGCCGTTGTCCGAAAGTTCCTTGTCCTCGCAGTGGCAGAGGCAGCGGATGCCGAATCCGCTCGCGTATTCCATCGCCAGGCGCATGAGGCGGCTGCTCTTCACCGCCGTGCCGTCGTCGGAGATCGCGACGGCGCCCGCCTTTTTCATCTCCCCGATGTCGGCGAGTTTCTCCCCCGCCTCCCCCTTGGTGATGGCGCCGATCGGGCGGACCTTGCAAAGCCCCACCTCCTCCGCGCGGTGGCGGATGTAGCTGATCACCACCTTATTGTCCGCGACGGGCGAAGTATTGGGCATGCAGCAGATCTGCGTAAATCCCCCCTTCACCGCCGCCTTCGAGCCGCTTTCGATGTCCTCTTTGTATTCGAATCCCGGTTCCCGGAGATGGACGTGCATGTCGATGAGACCGGGAAAGACGTGCAGTCCCGCCGCGTCGATGACCTCTTCTCCCTTTTCGGGAGAAATCTTGTCCGCGATCTCCGCGATCTTCCCCGCCGCCAAGCGGATGTCCTTTTTCTCCACCCGGTCCGAAAAGACCACGCTGCCGTTTCTGACGATCATTTTATTACCTCCAAAAATTCGCTTTTCTTTACAGGGCGCCCGGCGAAAATCCTTCCGCCCTTCCGCGCCCGCCCGTATTTCCGATAGTCAAATACCTGCCTGCCCTCTATACCCCGCGGGAAGCTCTGCCGCTCCCGCGAGACTCACAGGGATTTCCTGTACTGCTGCAACAAAAACAACAGCGCCATCCGCACCGCCACGCCGGAGAGGACCTGATCTTCGATATAACTCCGCTCGTCGTCGATGACGTCCCCGGTGAGTTCGACGCCGCGGTTGACGGGGCCGGGGTGCATGACGATCGCTTCGGGGGACGCCAGGGACAAAATCTTTTCGTTCACGCCGTAAAATTCGGCGTATTCGTTCAGGGAGGGAAAGTTCCCCGCCTCCTGCCTTTCCAGCTGAATGCGCAGCCCCATCACGACGTCCGCCCCCTCCACCGCCTCTTCGCGGGAGGAGCAGAGTTTTGCGCCCAGCCGGTCGATGCCCTTGGGGATAAGCGTCTCGGGCGCGTACATGCGCACTTCCGCCCCCAATTTCGTCAGGCCGAACAGATTGGATTTGGCGACGCGGGAATGCTTGATGTCGCCGAGGATCGCCACTTTCAGCCCCTCTATTTTCCCGAACCTCTCCCGCATGGTGCACATGTCGAGAAGGGCCTGCGTGGGATGCTCGTTCATGCCGTCCCCCGCGTTGAGGACGCTCGCCTTCACCGTCCTGGCGAGCAGATAAGGCGCCCCGCCCATGGGATGGCGGATGATGATGAAATCGTTTTTCATCGCGTCCAGCGTCTTTCCCGTATCCACGAGGGTCTCCCCCTTGGCGACGGAGGAAGAGGAAGCGGCGATGTTGATGGTCGTCGCCCCCATGTATTTTGCCGCAAGTTCGAAACTCGTGCGGGTGCGGGTGCTGTTCTCGTAAAAGAGAATGGTCGCCGTACATCCCTCCAGATGGGGCAGCTTTTTGATGCCCTGGCGGAGCAGTTTTTTCATGTTCGCGGCGGTATCGAGGATCTCCGAAATCTCCTCCGCCGTCGCGTCCACCAGCCCGAGCATGTCCTTTCTCCGAATCATTGATGTCCTCCTTTCAGCCGGTTGCAAAAAGCGATCCGGTTCCGGTTCTTCTCAATCCTTTTCCCTGCCGACGACGACCTTGTCTTCGCCGTTCCGTTCGGCAAAATACACCTTCACGTATTCGCTGCGGGCGGTGGGGACGTTTTTGCCCACGAAATCGGCGCGGACGGGCAGTTCCCTGCCTCCGCGGTCGACGAGTTCCAGAAGCCGCACGGCGCGCGGGCGCCCCAGCCGGAACACCGCTTCGATGGCGGCGCGCACCGTCCTGCCCGTATGCAGCACGTCGTCGCAGAGGATCACCGTCTTTCCGTCCACGGAAAAATCCAGCTTGTTCCGGGTGTATTCGGGCAGGAAATAGGCGGAGACCAGATCGTCCCGCTGCATGCCGATGTCCACGCCGCCGCAGGGCACTTCCCGCCCCGTCACTTCGGAAAGGCATTTCTGCATCCGCCGGGCGACGTATTCCCCGCCCCGACGGATGCCGACGAGCGCGAGTTCCGCCCCGGGATCCCGCTCGTCTATCTCGTGCGCCAGGCGCACAAAGGTGCGGCGCATTCCGTCCGCGTCCATAATGATGTGTTCCGCCCCGTCCATATCAGCCTCCCGAACGCAAAATAAAGACCCGGGCGCGATGCCCGGATCCGGAAACTTCTCCGCATTCCCCGCCGCGCGCCGAAAACGCGCCCGCAGGGCAAAATCCTTCCGAATTGTTCCGTCTTGTCGGCATCGCGGTACCGCTCTTAAAGATCGGTTTCATTATAGCACACTTTTTCCGCAAAGTAAAGCGTTTGTACGGAAAAATTTTCCCCTTTCTCCCCTCTTCTTTTCCTCTTCTTTTTCTGCTTCCGTCCCCTCATCTCTCTTCCGGACTTTTCCTATCCTCACGCCTCCCCGATCTCCGTCAGCCTGAATCCCGTCTTGTCGCAGGAGGTGAGGTAGTATCCGACGCCGCCGCGGAGGGTGTACAGCGGGAAATAGGCGCTGCCGTGCAGGTGCCCGAACACGACTTTGTCCGCCTTGTGCGCTTCGAATAAGTCGGTAAACAGCGTGCTTTCCCCGCGCAGGGTGAAGGGGGGATAATGGATCATCGCGATGAGTTTGTCCCCCGGCTGCCGGAGTTTTTCCGCACAGTCGAGCGCGAGACGGAACCGCTCCCCCTCCCGCAGGTACAGCTTTTTGTCCTGTTCGGAATAATCGGGGCTGCCCGGGCACGCCCACCCGCGCGACCCGGCGACGACGCAGTTTCCCATCCGCACGGCGTCCGTCTGTAAAAAGAAAAAGGAATCGTCGGGCGCGCTGTCGCGCAGGCGGGTGATGCCGTTCCACCAATAATCGTGATTGCCGCGGATGAAAATTTTTCTTCCGGGCAGCGCGGCGATTGCGCGCAGATCTTCGAGCGCGTCGGACAGCTTCATCGCCCAGCTGATGTCCCCGGCGATAAGCACGACGTCCTCCGCCCCCACCTTTTCCCGCCAATCGGCTTTTATTTTTTCGAAATGCCCCTCCCAATTCGCCCCGAACACGTCCATCGGCTTGGAAGAATCGAAGGAGAGATGCAGATCGCTGATCGCAAAAATCTTCATGGGCTTATTATAACAGATTTTTTCCGAAAAGGCAACCAACGCGCGCCCCTCCCAGCAGATTTCGGCTCCGCCCTCTTCCCGGCTCCCCTGTGCAAAGCGCCGTACCGCCCCCCGCCATGGCTCCCTTGTGCAAAGGGAGCTGTCAGCGCAGCTGACTGAGG
>ERZ1643249.1305-NODE-1305-length-25266-cov-4.818373_pt1 | contig 25266 bp, 45 predicted proteins | sample MGYA00579263_ERZ1643249 | MGnify/ENA primary metagenome ERZ1643249 (study PRJEB29033, sample SAMEA4952264) | chicken gut metagenome | biome: Broiler Chicken; feature: Gastrointestinal Tract; material: Caecum | place: Ireland | collected 2018 | study: Broiler...
TGGTTCTTATCAAAGAAGATTTTTCCCCATAGACACAGAAAATTTTACGCCCTCAATTAAAGCGTGAGATGCAAGGTCTCACCGTCCCATACACAGGACTTAATGATATCACGGGCGATGGCGTTACGCTGCACATCGGTAAAATTGTCAAAGTTTTTAAGCAGCATCTTTATGCTATTTCTGGTCGATGCAGCATTTTTTGCTATATTAAGGGATTCAGATTCGGCTTTGCGCGCTTCTAACAAAGCATTCTGCTTCAGCCCTTTTTCTTTATCCAGTTTTTCAATTTGAGCGATAACATATTTTGATGCTGCCGAATTTTCAGCAACCATAAGCGCATCCATCAGTTTTTCAATTTTGAGTTCGATATTTTTGATGGATGCAGAGATTGACTTGGTATCAATAGGCGTGCAATGAGAGACAGACATATACTTATAAATACTCTGCTCATCAAGTGATATCTCGCGGAAAATATCTAAAACAGCATTATCCAAAATATCCGTTTTGATATCGCTCATATCGCAAGTTCGCTGCGCATTACGGCGGGGGCAGCGATACCATGTAACAACGCTGCCATCGACACGATGCTTTCTTGCCATTCCGCACATTCGACCACATTTGCATTTTAAAACGCCCTTTAAAAGAGGCACATTATACTTGAGGGATTTATCAAACTTGTTTTGCCCAAAACGTTTTTGGACATCGAGCCAAATTTTAGCATCAATAAAAGGTTTATGATGACCTTTGCATACGATCCAGTTGTCGGGAGAGGCAAGGACATGCTTATTATTTTTGTATGTGGTACGACCGTATACCATAACACCGGTGTTTCCGTCCCACAGCACCGGATCGTCAACCATTTGGCAGCCTTTTGATTTAAAATAATCATAAACCTCTGGTGTGGCCGGCACACAATATGGATTTGTAAAAATTTTATGTAATTGGCTTGTCGACAAATATTTATCGTTGACTGTACGGATATTATTATCACGACAATAAGTATCAAAAGCAGACAAAGACATCTTATTATCTAAAAATCGGTTAAAAAGATTGGTTATGTAGTCGGTTTGATCTGAAACAATTTCCAGAGTTACATGGTTTTTGCCATCAGGTGTAACAATACGCTGCCGGCGATACCCCGTAGGAGGGTTGCCACCTACCCACCAGCCATCGCGGGCAAGACTGATCATATTATCAGCGACACGGTTGGCGATGGTCTCACGTTCCATCTGAGCGAATACGACAATGATATACATCATTGCTTTTCCGATCGGCGTCGTCGTGTCGATATTTTCCTTAACAGAAACGAACTGGACATCGTGCTCCTCGAGAACTGAATATATCTCTGCAAAATCTTTGATGTTTCGAGACAACCGGTCAAGCTGATAAACAATTAGGGTATTGATACGGCCAAGACGAATGTCAGCCAGCAGCCTTTTGAGATCGGGGCGATCGGCGTTGGCGCCGGAATAATCCTCGTCGGAGTAAAACAGAAATTTTTCAACCTGCCCTGGGAAGTGCGCCTCAGCGTATTCTTGTGACATTCTGCTTTGGTTTTTGATACTGTCTGAGTTGTCCTTAAAAACCGATTTCCTTGAGTAATTTGCAAATATCATAAAATCATCTCCTTAAAAATGGGCACAAAAATAACAGCCAGCGCGAACTTACGTTCCGATTGCGATGACTGCCCGAAGATGATACAATATTTTTGGGACGTACTGCATCAACCTTCGGGAATGTAGTCTGTTGTAAGCCGCTCTGGTGCTACCAACACTGGGGCGGTTTTTTTATAACGTAAAAGACCCCGTATTACTACGAGGTCTTCACATAATAAACTCATGTCTTCTTTAATGCCCCTAGGGCGATGTTAGAAAAGTTTCTCTTTTCTGTGAGTTTATTATAAAATATTATATGCTCGTAGTCAATGAAAATATTCCTCTTTAATAATTTGAAACATAAATATATATGGAAACAAAGAAAGGAGTCTCTCTTTTTACTATTGAAAAAGAACCGTCATCTTCTTCTACAAGATATTTATATTTGCCTCCATGTATATCAGGAATTATTTTTAAAATTGTATTACTTTTCATAAGTTTTTTTATGTGAGCACAACTACCCTTTTTGATATATCCGACATGAACATCGTCAATTACAACCTTAATTGCATTAGGATCTTTAGGGTTATCGGGTTCTTCAATTAATTCAACCGAATCAGGAGAAAAGTCTATTTGGTATATTTTTTCGTATTCAGAGTAATATCCTTCAAGCTCACTTTTTCTCAAAAAATAATCGTCGTTTTTTAAACCAAGGCTTCTAATCTTGTTTTGACGAAAAGATGTGCCGGCTATATTATGATGTTCAGTAGTGAAGTTGACGTTATTGGTTGGCTTTTGAAGACTGGAATCCTGAGCAGATTTATCTTCACATGAGTCAGAAACAGATGAATCAATTTCAGAAAGTGAAGATTTCGGATTAAGGTCATTTGCATGTGCTGCAGTTGAATTAAATGCAGAACTTGACATCGGATGAATTTCATCAGGCAAAGATACAGAAGAATTTTGGGACGTATCTTGCACGGCGGTGAAATCAGGTTCTACTACATTATTTGCCCTTTTGATATTATGAATTTTCGAAGAACGGGCCATATATCTACGAAGAAGATATATCAAAACAATACATACAAGACACCATATAATGTAAAAAATAATTACAAAAGTATCAAGTTCAGAAATTCCAACAATTATTCCGAGTATACCGAACAGCAGGAATGCGTATACCAATACTTTTAATATGGAAAATAAATGCTTCATACAAATTCCTCTTTTTCAAATTTTTGATTTTTATAGCAATTCTATTACATTAAAAATTACGACAATCGACACATACTTGTATAGCTGCGCAACAAAAAAACAAATTGCTCAGAATATAAACAAAAACAGAACATATGTTTGAAAAATAATTTGGTATATGATATAGTAATACTAAATCAGAACAAATGTTCTATTTTTGGGACAGGAAGAGGCAAGATTATGCAAAATATCCACGACCTTTATCAATTAATATCAAAATTAAACGACGATGATATACATATCATCAGACAAATCTGTACAATACTATACAGGTACCTTGATAAACGGGGGAGGCTTTAAGCCTCCTTATCTTTTGCCTGATCTAAAGCGCTTCTAAAAAAGTTCCTAACAACTTCTTTTGATTTTTCGTCAAGACCATGATAGGTTTTCATCATTTCGACAATCATGTCATAAAAAGGATTTCCTTTGCCATCGTATTCCAATAAGTCTTCAACGTAATAACCAACTTCATCAGAAGGCCGGCGAAACATTTCACCTTCACCAGTGCGCAGCCAATTTTCGTTGACTGCATATTTTAAGGATAATATTTCGATTATCCTATCAGATACACTTTTTCTACAATTCTCTATATCGGATGCATGACCTTGAGAAATGGCCAATTCTTTAGCAAAGTCGCCTTGTTTCATATTGAGAACTTTCCGAACTTCTTTGAACCGTAAACATTTTTGAATTTCTAAATTTTCCAAGAAATCACCTCCATTTAAGTATGTATTAATAATATCATAAAATATATCGCATTGCAACAAAAATATTTTAAAATAATATTTCAAAGCTACTTGACATATATAGCAAAGCGATATATAATTCAAGCATAGCAACAATATAAATAAAGCAAAGCAACAAATAAAAGAAAAAAACATATATAAACATCGCTTTGACGAAGAAGCCGAAACCGAAGAAATCCGGTCAGCCGGAAATGACCTACCGGCTCTGATGATGGCAGGTCAGAAAGGAGTGAAACATATTGAGTGAAAAAGAGAAAAAAGACATTAAAGAAATGGTAGAGACAGCAAAGTACCTTGCAGAGAAAGACCCGATGGGATTGATGCTTGCAAAAAACAGCATGGACATCTTAAAAGCCCGTGCCGATCTTGAGAAAGATGAGGTAAAGAAAAACAGGGATTAATTATTTTATCGGCGATAAGGAGGCGCGAGAATACATTGATTAATCAAAAAGCAAAAGGAAGAATTAATGGAATAGATCATTTTATGCTGCAAAAAGCAACACAGGAAATACTGAGCGATATGCAGAAAAATGGTTGGACACAGGGAGAAGCCGAAGAACTTCCGAGATATCTTGAAAATGCAATTAAAAAAAACAGTGAAAGATTAGAAAAACTCAAACCTTTCACTGTATGTGAGATTAACAGAGTGTCTCTTTGATTTCTGAAACAGTCCTATCGTAGTCAGCGGCAATATGGGCCAATGTAGTTTCAGAATCGTCGGGGTGGATTTCTTTGTGGATATTGTATAACAATGCAATATTTTGTATACGGATTTCATCTTCAGACATAGCAAAACTCCTTTCTTTGATACTCGGCGCTGCAACGCCTGTATTTAAAGAATAGGATGTGAGAAAAAGAAAGTCAATGGAAATAAGGAGGAATCAGGATGTCAAAACAAAAAAGAGAGATAAAAGTTGAAGTGACCTATACGGAAGGATATGAGAAAAGATTCACGGAAGCGTGCCTTAAACAGCTACGCATAGCCGAAGAAGAAAAGAATAAGGAGAGTGCAGCATAATGGTAGAAATAACTCCAAACTACGGAGACTATAGTGAAGCCGAAATCAAAGAGAATCTCACCGGATCACCACTGGCCAGCCGCCAAAAAGAGCAGCTGCTGTCCGGCGGGAAAGTATCATATATCCTGCATACCTCCTATGGGGTTGCGATGCTGATGTCGCAGGGAGGTGAGCCGATCACATGGATGAGAGTATAGACATATTAGCACAAAGGATAATGGAAGCCATAGACAGGCAGGCCATGATGATACCGACATATATGGAACAGCGGGTCATCAAGGCGATAAAAAGGGAACTGAAAAAGGCCTCCACGGGAAAGGACCGCAGAAGCCAAATATAATAGACAACCAATTAAATTATATCAACAAGAAAGGGAAAAAGCAATGATTAAAAAAGATAATGAAAGTTTAGAAATCAACGGAAGTACAGAAGAAATTCTGAATGAAATTGCATATATCATCAAAGAAGTAAAAGAAATGATGAAAAAAACGTTTGGAGAAAAAACAGCAGAAACGATCATGAGAGTTGCTGTTGAATTAGGGATGAAAAGCAAAGAGGTTGAAGCAAAAGAATTTAAAAGCGAAAAAGATATAGAAGAATTCGTGAAAGAAATTATAAAGTGATAAAACCGGAACTGCTGAGAAAGATAGCCTATTCCGTAGAGAACAGAGCCGGGCATGGAGCTGATCACCTTGAACTTACTGAAATATACAAAGAACATTGGAACGGGGCTGTCTATACATATTATCAAGATTCACAAGGCGATTATTGGTATCACAGCACCATCGGCGCGGATCTGAACGAATTAAAAAAACGAAAGAAAAATCCTTCCCGGAGATAACGGGGAGGATTTTTCAAAAAGCCTTACTGCAAAAATTGTACAAATTAATTATAGCAAATGTAAGGCATAAAATCAAGAAAATTAGGGGGATAAAAGCCCCTTTTAGCGCTTGATAGATTAATTAACTAACCGACAAGGCGGTGAAATAAATGCCTTACATACAGAGGGTAACGAAAGCAGGAAAGACGATTGAGATTGAGAAGCATTACTCAGCTAAATACCACAAGAGAGGGTACAAAAAAATAAAGAAGCAAAAGCCGTCATCAGAGCAGCAGATCAGGATCAATAACAAAGAGGCGGAGCGAAAGCTGCGTCTGTTGATGAATGCGAACTTTGGAGGTGGTGACCTGCATATCGTATTGACATACATACACAAAAAAGTTGATCCATACCGGACGCCGGAAGAAATGCAAAAAGATATTGAAAAATTTTTGAGGAAGCTTCGGGCAGAATGCAAAAAGTGTGGAAAGGTCCTCAAATATATTCATGTGCCGGAAATTGGAACCAGAGGCGCAAGACACCATCATCTTGTCCTCAATAAGATTGACATCGATATCGTGAGAAAATGTTGGCCACATGCGAGGGTGCAAGTATTTCCGTTGGACGATTCAGGACAATACAGGGAACTGGCAGCATATTTTATCAAATATTCATCAAAGAATCGCGACCTGTCCGGTAAGCGGTGGAACTGCTCAAAAAACCTGATACGGCCAAGGCCAATGATCAAGGTTATCAGCAAAAGAGATTGTTTCAAGTCTGAGCCGCAGGCTAAAAAGGGTTACTACATCGATAAGGACACAGTAGAGAGCGGGACATACGATATCGCAGAATACGGAGGATATGGTTATCTGAGATACACTCTGGTGCAGCTGGAATGAAAGGGGAAAGTGATGAAAGAGGTTAATATCTACATTTCTGTGGATAACTTAACGCCACGCTCAGTTAGCCGTGGATATGGTTATCTTTTGGAATATATAACATCAACTGGTCCGATAACAAGGTATGGCAGCGGAATGATGACCGGGACGCTCCATCAAGCCACACTGACGGCGCTGATCGCAGCCGTGAGCCGGCTGAAATGTGAATGTTGGCTGCACATATATGCTGATGACATGTTTGTGTTGAATATGATCAGGAACAACTTGTCAAAGTGGGCGTATGAAAATTTTGAGACAAAGAAGCTGGCCAACAAAGAACTGTGGATAGAATTATGGCGAAAAATAAGATATTGCAAGTATGAACTGATTCCCGGAAAACATTCATATGACGACTGGTTGAGGACACTGATAGAAAACGAGGTTTATTCAGAAAAACACTGAAAAAGGAGTAATTTTAAATGTGCCTGAAATTCCCGAAGCAGAAAGCGAAGAAAAAGAGAAAAAAACACATGAAAAGCATTATCCATCAAACTGAGGGAACGTGTTATCTGTGTATGCTATTACACGGAAACTGCCATTATCATACGACACTGCATGAGCATCATATCTTTGGCGGCCGGAACAGGGCAAAGTCCGAGCAATACGGCCTGAAAGTGAAGCTGTGCATTGCGCACCACGAATATGGCCCAGAGGCTGTACATACAAACGCTGATGTTGACGCAATCCTGAAAAGAATCGGGCAGCAGGCTTTTGAAGAACAGTGGGGACACGAACTTTTCATGGTGGAATTTGGGAAAAATTACATTTAGGAGGAAAAACTATGCTGATTGATGAAGTGAGAAAAATCAGAGAAATCCGGCCGCAGGATATTGTAAGCCTGAAAGGTGCCTGCGAGTGCTGTGGACAAATTAAGATCGTTGAAGCGCCGGTGAATTGGAATGACGACCAAGTAAATGGGCTGGTCACGGAAATGTGCGATTGCATTGAGGCAGACCATAGAACAAGGCTAAAAAGGCAAAAAGAACGGGCGCACGCAAAAATCGAGGAGCTTTTTAACGGAAACGATGAAGAAAACGAGTGTATCAACAATGCTGCGCTGCAGCTGATACATAATGCAGTAGAGCCGATCGTAGATGATGACATCGCATCTGCAACTATAGATGTCGGCGGAATCAAAGCCAAGCTGTCAATGACAGCAAAGGGAAATGTAAAGATTACACGAACAGACACAAAAACAAAGAATTATGAAGCATAAGTTTCAAATAAAGGAGGATATCATGGGGAGATTTATCATCTTTCTGGGAGTGATGGTTATTATTGCACTGACAGGAATCATCATATGGTGGGTGTGGAACAAAATCTATATTCAGATCAAGCGGAGAAACAGAGAGTTTGACATCGAAGACGAGGCATATAAGAAAATTATCGAAAAAATTCGGGAGGAAAAACAAAGTGAGAAGTAAAGCTATTGGAATCATCGCAGCAATCGTAATTGGAGCGGCAGCAGTCGCCGGTGGAGTTTATGTGGCAATGTCACTTGAAAAAGTGGGACAAGGTGAAGTAGGCGTAGTTTACACCATGAAGAACGGTGTACAAGAAGAAACACTCGGACCGGGCTGGCATTTTGTAGGGCCTTTTGCAAAAGTAAAAAACTATCCGGTAGCGCAGCAGCAGCTTGTGTTGTCAAATAATCCGGGAGACTATAACGAGAAAGAACATGCAGACTGGCATGTTGATGCGCCTGCAGACGGCGGCATGGTAAAACTCAATATGACAGTAAACTACAATTTTATTGCTGACAGAGTAACAGACCTGTACAAACGTTTTAACGGAATGGACGGAGACGCGATTGTTGACAATATGGTGCAAAACTCAATAGTCGATTACATAAAAGAGGTCACACCACAGTTTTCCGTTATGGATATTTACAGCGACAAGCGGGCTGATGTAAGCGACGCAATCACGGAATACCTGAATGAAAAGCTGAACGAAGAATATGGTATCAACATTTCTTCAGCGCTGATCATTGACGTGCAGCTGGACGAAACACTGATGGCCAAAGTGCAGGCAAAAGAACAGGCAAAGCAAGATGCCGAAAAAGCAGAATTGGACAAACAGACAGCCATTGCACAAGGCGAGGCAAACAAAGCCAAAGCCGAGGCAGATAAAGAAGTTACGATCACGAACGCCGAAGCAGAGGCAGAAGCGAACAGGATTATTTCAGAATCGATCACAGAAAACCTTATCAAAATGAAAGAGGCAGAAGCACGTTTGAAACATGGCTGGGTAACAGTACAGGGAGCAGACACAGTTGTCACAGAATAACAAGTTCCAAGCAGCTTTCACCGGCTGCTTGGAGATTTAAGGAGAAAAGTTATGACTACAGAAAAATTAATATACCTAAATATAAAAAGGTGCATCAATCAAAACGGATATGCGCCGACCTTCCGGGAATTATCAGAAGACATCGGCATATCTATAAGCACCATTCATCATCATATGCGCAAGATGAAAGAGCGAGGAATTATCACATATATCGACAAAATGGCGCGGACAATAAAAATTTTGGAGGAATATCATGAATAGAGTTGTTTTAATGGGGCGCTTAACCAAAGACCCGGAAGCCAGATATTCACAGGGGGAGAAATCCACAGCCGTTGCAAGATACACACTTGCAGTGACGCGTTCATATAAACGTGATGGAGAACCTGATGCGGATTTTATCAACTGTGTGGCATTTGGACGCATAGCAGAGCTTGCAGAGAAATATCTGAAAAAGGGCAGCAGGATTATCATCGATGGAAGAATACAGACCGGAAGCTATACAGATAAGGACGGCCGCAAAGTATACACAACAAACGTGGTTATTGAACATCAGGAATTTGCCGAAAGCAAGAAAACAGACGATGGATTTGAAGAAGCCGAAGACGTGCCGCTTGATTAAGGAGGACATATGATTGAATTAAACATAAAACCATACTGCGAAAACTGCAGTGAATTTGAAGTAGAAAGCAATGCATATTATGCAGACAACGAAAGAACCGGAACGATTATATCATGCACAAACAGAGAAAAATGTGAAAAAATCGAACATTATGTTAAATCAAACAGTGTAGGAAAGAAGACAGAGGCAAAACCGGATATCTATACATACAATACGGATGGCGAAACAGAAAGAAAGTTTGAAGCGATTGAAGATGCTCTCGGAATTAAGTTGTACAGATGGCAGAAAAGTTATATTGAAACCGGAATTTTCAGAAGATACGGAGAAACGACAGCAGTTATTTTGGGGCTTCTTACCCAGCCGATTGGTGTAGTTGATTTCTCAAGTTTCGGAGCGGCAAAAAAATATATGGAATATGACAAAAATCTAAAGAATTACAATTATTACGAAGTGTTAAAAGCAGAATTAATGAGAATTGAGAAGAAACTCAAGGTAGCAGGAATCAGGACAAATCCAGTAAAATATTAAAAAGGTTGGTGGAACATGAAAACAATGATAACAGTGATATTGTTGGCAGCATATTACATATTCATTTTTGCGCTGCTTGGCGTATCAGAAGAATCGAATGAGGACGAAAGGAAATAGATGAATATTTTGGGAAATATCATATACGCAATATTTTGGATAGACTGCTTTTCCTTTATTTATTTTTTGATGAAAACAAAGAAAGACAGGAGTGCAGTCTTAAAGATGAATATATGTGCGGTTATAGCTGCGGTAGTTGCATGTGTGGAGAATATCATAAGGTAAATGATTTGAAGAATAAGGAGAAATGAAGAAATGACACATTTATCTTTATTTAGCGGAATTGGCGGTTTGGATTTAGCCGCTGAATGGGCAGGGATCCAAACGATAGGTCAGTGTGAATGGGCAGAATATCCGACAAAAGTATTGGAAAAGCATTGGCCAGATGTTCCGCGTTGGAAAGATATAAAAACATTGACAGGAGAGAGTTTTTATGAAAGGACAGGTAGAAGGACAGTTGACATTATTTCCGGCGGATTCCCCTGCCAGCCGTTCTCCGTTGCCGGGAAGCGGCGAGGCAAGGAAGATGACCGCTACCTCTGGCCGGAAATGGTTAGAGTTATCAAAGAACTCCGGCCCGCTTGGGTTGTTGGAGAAAATGTTGCTGGAATCGTTAAAATGGCACTCCCCGATATTTTATCTGAGTTGGAAGCCTGTGGATATCGGACAAGGACATTTCTTATTCCAGCTTGCGCTGTCGGAGCCAGACACAGACGTTACAGAGTGGCAATCGTGGCCTACTCCGACAGCGGCGGACAGCTATACAGACGAAATGAAATCAAGCCAACAAAAAGAGGGAAGCAGAAAAGGGAGAAAGAGGCCGGCGAATCTTCGGGAGCAGGTGAATCCGGAAACGGTGAAGTTATGGCTGACGCCGAAAGCCAGCTTGAGAGGAGACTGCCCGGCGGAGAGAAAACGGAAAAGTCCGGATTTAGCATCGGAAGTGAAAATATGGGCAACACCGCAGGCGAGAGATTATCAGACAGGACAAGCAAGCCGATGGGAGGACAAAGAACACAGGAGCAGGAATCTGAACGATCAAGTGACAATGTACACGACACCAACAACGGGAGCCGGGTTGTGCGGAGGAACTGGGAATTTCAAACAATTGAAGAAACTGAAAGAACAGGGGGTAATATCGGAGAACGAGCGAAGGAACATGAGCCGGGGAAATGGAGGACAGTTGAATCCGTACTGGGTGGAGTGGCTTATGGGATTCCCGACGGGATGGACAGAGATTTAGATTTTATCATAAACCACTACTGGGATGAAGAACCGGATATTCCAAGGATTGCAACAGGGATAGAGCATAGAGTGGATAGACTGAAATGTCTTGGAAATGCAGTAGTTCCGCAGCAATTTTATCTGATTTTTAAGGCAATAGCAGAAATGGAGGCAGACGATGGAGAGATTAACAAAACCGGGACATGAGTATTATTCATGCGATTTTATGGACGATGGAGTTTACATTGGAATGAATCGACTTCGGGAATACGAGGACACAGGTTTGACACCGGAGCAGATCATTGAGATGGACAAGATGTACACAGAGCTTGCAAAAGAGGTTATGCAGCTGCGGAAGGGGAATACAGAAAAAGTGCCAACAGAAAATGATGGGAGTGACAACCATGACAGACATGGAAGTTATTGAAAGTTTTAATAATGCTTGGCGAGCAATGTGTCGGCAATATCGGGCATACCCAGAACAGAGCATACAGACGGCGTTAAATATGCTTGCCCGGATTATTAACAAAGTGGAAAGAGAAGTCAAAGAATCGCATCAAAATAAACAAATCACAATAGATGAATGGATTGAAATGCTGGATAAGGGGATGGAGGACTGACATGCAGGAATTAGATAAGATTCTGGAAGAACTGGATAATTTATTTTGTCCAGAATGTAAAGGGAAAAACAACAGACGAGATATGTGTCCTGAATGCAGGAAAAAGCTAAGTGAATATGAGAAAAAACATAATGCAATAATTGATTTTGGAATAGGTGAAAAACCAGGAGCTCCAGGCGATGAAAGTCGTTCGAGTTATGTTCATAATACAGCCAACAAAACCAGGAGGATGTGTGATGCAGGAATTAGATAAGATTATACAAGAAATAGACGAAGAAATAAGAGGAAGTATACCATTTTCAAGTCAACGGACAGATGGGTTACGTAAGGCAAAAGATATTATCCGCAAGCACATGAATGACGGCTGGATCCCGGTGGAAAAATTTGGATTACCTAACAGCAATGAACATGATTTTAGATTTTGGATTACGATTCAGTACACCACTGGATTTAGACACACAATAAAAGCAAAATGGGATTGGTTTGATAAATGCTTTATGCACCAAAATGGAAAGAAAATATTGCAAGATGTTATTGCTTATAAATATTATTCTGCACCAGAGCCATACCGGCCGGAAAGGGGAACAAAAGAATGATGTGGATTGGATATGCAGCAGCATGGATTAGCACGGCAGTAGCAGTGATCGCAGGAGTTTGCTTTACGGGATCGGCATGGTGTTTGTGGGCGTTATTGATTCCGGCGCTGATCAGCATGAAAAGTAGTGAGAAACACAGGGAGGAAATGGAAGATGAGTGATGATTTAATTAGCCGGAAAGCATTGCTTGAAGAGATACAGAGTTTTCGGTGTAGCATAACGGGGCTTAGAGCCGGAAAGGGAATTATTGCCCGCGCTGCGGACGAATACCAAAAAAGTATATTGCACATTATTGAAGATCAACCGGCATCCTTTGACAAGGAAAAAGTGATTGAAGATTTAAACGACCGGATGAAGGACGCTGGAAAATGGGCTGCTAAATATGATGAAGTTGGAGATACAGGCAATATGGATTTACAGGATATGGCTGCGAGATGTTATAAAAATGCGATTGAGATTGTCGAGAAAGGTGGAATTGAATGAGTAAGGGAATTATTGTATTGGACGAAATCCCAAAATCATGCATAGATTGTCCTGTGTGTTATCATTCAGAGGATATGAGTCTTGGACGATTCCAATATGAACGTCTTTATCGGTGCAAACTTGAACCGGAAGAAGTTGAGCAAGTGTATTTAGAGGATATATTGCATAAAAAGCCGGAATGGTGTCCGATAAAACCGATGCCGGAAAAAGTACAGCAAAAAGAATATTGCGACAACGGGAGATATGACAAGGGCTGGAACGAATGTATAGACGAAATTTTTAAGGAGAGATGAAGACAATGAATAAAGATAAACGAGAAGGACCATGTGCCGGTTGTGTTCAGGCAAGCCATATGTGCCACTACTGCAAGCGTGATCCGCGCAAGGCGGACTGCTATGATGACGGAACATGCAAAGACGATCAGGCAGAAAAACTGAGAGAACGTGAGGAATTTTTCAGAGACAAGGGGGCGTGGTAATGTACAAAAATCATGAGGGATATCCCGATAATGTTGCAGGTACGGCGATAGAAAACATAGAAAAAGAAGAATTATGCAGCAGGATTTACGGCGTTATTCCGGGTGACGAAGTAACTTTAAAACTTGTTTTAAGGTCAAAATCTAAAATAACAACAACAAAGTACAAAACAGCAAAGATTATTGGGTTCAATAAAACACGTTTCATAATCATAAAATGGACAAAAAGTGGATTGACAGAGTGCTTTGCGCCGCGCGAATGGCAGCAGATGTATGGAGGCGGGAAATATGCAGACTTGGCAAGAAAACGAAGAAAAAAAGGAATATCTTAAAGGCTACATAAAAGCGTTGAAAATGGAATGCCTACTAAATGACCGGTTGCAGCAGATCAGAGAAAGCAAGCTTTTTCCAAGCCTCCAGATAGACGGAATGCCGCACAGCCGCATAAATAGTGACCTTTCCGTATATGCCGAAAAGGTCAGCGATTTGATTGAAAAAATCGGGCGGCAGAAGCTTGAATGTCACAGAAAATATGAGGAAATCAGCGAAGCAATCAGTAACATGAAAGACGATACAGAAAAAGAGGTGCTGATGAGAAGATACATACTGTGCGAAAAATGGGAATCGATTGCAGTTGCAATGAACTATACATATCATCATGTGATAAAAATTCACGGAAACGCTTTACAACATTTCAAAATTCCGAAAACATGATACACAATGATACATAACGATGTGGTATTATGATATCAGGAAATTTTGAGATTTCCCAAAGCTTTTCATAACTTTTCCCTGCGGCTACAAGATGTCATAGTTTTGTAGCCGAATCGGCCGCAAGGCTAAAGTATTCACCGAGCGAGGCACTCATTTTTAGAGTGCCTTTTTTTGTTACCGTCTTCTTTCATAACCTGTTCCTCCTTAAAAACTCGGTGAAAAGGAATGTAGCTCAGTCGGGAGAGCGCTGGAAACAGAGGGCTGCGGTTCAACTCCGCACATTCCTTATCCGACAAGGATTTCCTACCTTCCAAAAAAGGAAGGTGAAAAAAATGAATAGTTTTATAAGTTGGGTGGGTGGCAAAAGACTGCTCAGGAAGAAAATAATTGAACAATTCCCGGAAGAATACGGAAGGTACATTGAAGTGTTTGGAGGTGCAGGCTGGGTATTATTCGGGAAAGAAGAAAGAGGAATGGAGGTGTACAACGATGTAAATTCAAGCTTGGTCAACCTTTACAGGTGCGTCAAATACCATCCAGAAGCATTGCAAAAGGAATTAGACGGCATCATGATGTCGAGAGAGATATTTTTTGACTGCATTCAAGATACCAGAGGATTAACGGATATACAAAGGGCCGCGAGGTTTTTTGTAGCAATTAAGGCAAGCTACGCAACAACTTTGGATTCTTTTGCAGTAAGACCGAAGAATTTGAAAGCAGCAGCAGACTTTCTGGAAATTGCATCAAACAGGCTAAAGAAAGTTGTCATAGAAAATGTGGACTTTGCACAATTACTCAAAACATATGACAGAGATGATGCACTGTTTTATTTAGATCCACCATATTACAATGCAGAGAACTACTATCAGGGATTTAAAAAAGAGGACCATCAAAGGTTAAAAGAATCCGTAAGCCAAATCAAAGGAAAATTCTTGCTGTCATACAACGATTGCGAGAATATAAGGGAAATGTATAAGGAGTATAAAATCATTGAAGTAGAAAGACAGGACAATATCACGACCAAAAGGGGCAGCAGGAGATATAAAGAATTGATTATCAAAAATTATTAAAGGTGCTTGGCACCTGCAGCAGATTAGTGTAATGGCAGCATACCGGCTTCCTTTGCCGGCAGCGGCGGTTCGATTCCGTCATCTGCAATCGGGTGATGATATGACACAGCATGATATTGCGTATGTTAAAAAGTGTATAAAAGAAGATGTACATAGGTTTTATACATGGGGCAAATGGAAAGCGCTGCGGCAGCAGGTGCTGAGAATGGACAAGCACGAATGCCAAATGTGTAAATCCAGAGGCAAATACACAAAAGCCACAACAGTGCATCATGTAAACTATGTCAAAAAACATCCGGAGTTGGCACTGGAAATATACTACACATGGCATGGAAAGAAAAAAAGAAATCTGATAAGCCTATGCCATGATTGCCATGAAGAAGCGCATGATTACAGGAGACCAGAAAACCAGAAACCATTAACGCAAGAGCGCTGGGATTAGTCCCCCGGTTAAAAAAAATAAATTTTAATCCGGCGGTTGAGATATCGGGGCAAGAGCTCGACAAAACATATTTTCCTCGCGCATGATAAAAAAATAGGGGGTGAGGCCGTGGCGAACCGCGCACCGTCAAAAACAAAAATCAAAGAATCGATTGAAAATCAGCTGTGGAAAAAAGGCGCAAATATCGAATGTTTTGAGGACCTTATCAGGGATTATATGACGTTGTATGACGTAAAAAAGGCACTTGAAAAGGACATAAAGAAGCGCGGCGTCTCATATGAGACAAAGTCGGCAGCAGGCTACCCCATTGTCAAACAAAATCAATCCGTAAAGGACCTTGTTGCCGTAAACAAGCAGATGCTGCTCATTCTCGAAAAACTTAAATTAACAACAGACAATGTCGATGCAGGAGTTGATGAAACGCTGTGAACGCGCATGTACAAAAATGGATTGACATTGTTGAGAATGAGACATATGCGGTGTGCAAATGGCAAAAAGCCCTCATAAAAAAAGTTAAATGGTGTTTTGAGAATGAGGATATCTATATTGACGAAGAACAGCTGGAAAATTATGTCGGACTGTCAAAATATTTTCAGTTTGAGCAGCTGTTTCCGTGGCAGGAATTTGTTATTACCTTGCATGATTGCACATACTGGAAAGATTCGGGCATGCCACGATGGCCGGATCTGTTTTGTCTGATTGGGCGGGGCGCCGGGAAAGACGGAACCATCGCCCTTGAAGCAGTGTGCCTTATGTCACCATACAACAACATCCGGGAATATGACGTTGATATATGCGCGAACAACGAAGATCAGGCCATGCGACCGGTACAGGATGTGATCAGTGCCTTTGAAGAACCGGAACACATCAAAAAGCTCAAGCGGTTTTTTTATTGGACAAAAGAAAGTGTCAAGTGTCTCAAAACAAAGTCCATCATGAGAGGGCGGACAAATTCGCCGAAAGGAAAAGACGGACTGCGGTCCGGGATTGTTGTATTTAACGAGATACACCAATATGAGGATTATAAAAACATTAACGTCTTTACGACTGGCCTTGGAAAGAAAAAACATCCAAGGCGGTCATATTATACAACAGATGGGGATGTTCGGGAGGGACCACTGGACGACCTTAAAGAAACGTCTGAGGCGATCCTTTTTGGGGATGAACCGGATAACGGGTTGTTGCCGTTCATCTGCGCACTGGACGATAAAGAAGAAGTCCATGACGAAAGAAATTGGCCAAAAGCTAACCCATCATTACCATATCTGCCGCATCTTTTGACGGAGATAAGGAAAGAGTACAGGGACTGGGTAAAAGACCCACATAAACTCACGGCGTTCATGACAAAAAGAATGAATATCCCGGAAAATGCTGAAGAAGTCGCAGTAACGGACTACGAAAATATTAAATCGACCAACATCATACTGCCATCGATGGAACGGTGGAGCTGCGTTTGCGGTATAGACTATACTAAGATCACAGACTGGGCTTCGGTCAACCTGCATTTTAGAGATGGAGACATGAGATACGATATCAATCATTCGTGGATGTGCCTGAAATCCAAAGACATTCCGCGAATGAAATGCCCTTGGAAGAAATGGGCCGATGAAGGCCGGCTGACACTGGTTGACGAAGAAGAAATACATCCGTCACTGATCACAGACTATATCCAAGAGGCAAAAAGAAAATATTTTATCAAGATGCTTGCGATTGATGATTTCCGATACGCATTATTGACGAAAGAACTGAAAGGTATTGGTTTTGACACAAAAGTGAACAAGAATCTAAAGCTTGTAAAGCTAACAGATATTATGAAGATTGTGCCGGTCATAGACAGCTGCTTTGCAAACCATTATTTTGTCTGGGGAGATGCGCCGGAATTAAGGTGGGCTGCAAACAATACGAAGCTGATTCCGCACGGGAGGAAGCCGGGGCAGCAGGATGACAGCTATATCGGGAATTATGTTTATGGAAAAATTGAACCGAAAAGCAGAAAGACAGACCCCTTTATGGCTCTGGTCGCCGCCATGACGATAGAAGATGCCCTGCCGGCGAAGCGCCCGGCACCGACACCGGAGATTAAAGTGTATACATATTAGGAGGTGGTACAGATGGGATTTAGCCTGAAGGACTGGCTGATTAAAAAAATATTTAAAGACACAACAAAATATGTCAACATGGCAGACATCATGTCCGATCAGGATGTCCAAAACGCCGCCTATGAAATATATCTTCGGGAATTGGCCTTTTGGACATGCGTCAATAAAATCGCAAATGCCGTCAGTAAATGCGAATTTAAGACGTTTTACAGAGGGAAAGAGGTTAAAGAAAAAGAGTATTACCTATGGAATGTCGAACCGAACCAAAACCAGAATGCTACCGCTTTTTTGAACAAACTGATTGGAAAGTTGTACAGAGAAAACGAAGCACTTGTGGTTGAGATAAACAATCGTCTATATGTCGCTGATGCCTACTCAAAAGAAAAGTTTGCACTAAAAGACTATCGGTTTGACGGGATTGTTATTGATGATTATCAGTTATCCGAAAGCAAATACATGTCAGATGTGTTGTTTTTTGAACTCAATTCAAAAGATATCCGGAAGCTGATCAACGGTATGTATGAATCATACGCCAAGTTATTTTCGTATGCACAAAAGGCATATACGAAATCAAGAGGGCACAAAGGTATTTTGAATATCGAGGCGGTTGCACAGGAATCGGAGAATTTTAAGAAGACTTTTGACGACTTAATGACAAATCATTTCAAAAACTTTTTTGACAAAGACAATGCAGTCCTTCCGCTTTTTGATGGATATGGTTATCAGGATATTTCACAAAACGCTAAAACGTATTCAACCGAATCGACAAGGGATATCAAGGCGCTGGCGGATGATATTTTTGAATTTACAGCCAGAGGCTTTTCTTTTCCTCCATCTCTGGCAAAGGGCGATGTACAGGACACAAGCAAGGCGGTCGATGAATTGCTGACATTTGTGATAGACCCGTTATGCAAAATGATGCAGCAGGAGATTAACCGGAAAAGAAATGGCTTCGAAGGATTTGCGGCAGGAAATCACATAAAGATTGACACACTGGCGGTAAAACATATCGATATATTTGATATTGCAACGCCGGTCGACAAGTTAATTTCGTCAGGCGCATTTACAATAAATGACATCAGAAAAGTCATCGGAGAGCCATTGATTGAAGAAGGATGGGCAGACCAGCACTTCATAACCAAAAATTACAGCACCATTCAGGACTTGCTAGAAAGTATGGAGGGGAACAATAGTTCTTAAAATAAGGAGTTTATACAGACGAATAATACGATATTGCAGATTTGCAGCATAAAATCTTGAATGCAGGAGGTGAAAAAAGTGGGAAAAATTATAACAAATTGGCGCTTGGAACCGAAACAAGAAGAAAATAAAACATTACTATACATTTATGACGATGTGACAGAATACGGAGAATTTAACTGGGATACATGGGAATATGACGAATCTGAAACATCTGCCAAGTATTTCGCGCAAAAACTCGGAGAAATTCCAGACGGCCAGACGATTGAACTGCATATCAATTCAAACGGAGGCTCAGTCAAAGAGGGCGTTGCGATCTACAACAACCTTAAACAGAAACAAAATCATAAAATTGGCATTGTCGATGGCGTCGCTCACAGCGTCGCCTTTTTAATTCTGCAAGCCTGCGATGAAAGAAAGATGTGCCTTGGTACAACGGCGCTAATCCATAACATGTGGATGTACTGCTACGGCAATGCGAGCCAACTCAGAAAATACGCCGATGACCTTGATGACATGATGGAGGCTAACCGTCAGGTATTTATGGAGCGTGCCAAAATCACAGAAGAACAGCTCAAAGAATTGATGGAAAATGAGACGTATCTCACGCCGGATAAGGCACTGGAATACGGTCTGATAGATGAGGTCATGGGCAAACAGGCACCGCCGGAAGATGCAGAAAAACTACTGCAAAAACTGTCAGAAATGCAGAAACAGTTAAACCGGCAGCAGAGTTTTAGGCAGCAAATTGCATTAATGCAAAAAACAAAAGGAAAAGACGAACCAAGAGAAAATAAAATATTAAATCTATTTAAGTAGGAGGCCATATGAAGAATTTAGATGTACTGGAAAAGCAGAAACAGGAAATTATCCAGAGAATGAACGAAGCTATCAAAAACAATGATGCAGAGACATTTCAGGCGGCGTTCATCGAAATGTGCGAAAGCATTCAGCAGAGGGTTTTAGAGGAAGCGAAGGCACTGATCAATGAAACTGACCAGAAAATCCTTGCGGCAAGAGGCGTCAGACAGCTGACATCAAAGGAGACCGAATATTATCAGGCCGTCATTGGAGCAATGAAATCACAGAATCCAAAGCAGGCTATCGAAAATCTTGATGTCGTTATGCCGTTCACCATCATCGACAAAGTATTTGAAGACCTTCAGAAAAATCATCCACTGCTGTCAAAGATTCAGATGACACCGGCTACAGGGCTGACAAGAATGATGATGAATACCAACGGTTATCAGAAAGCCGCTTGGGGAAAACTGACAGCTAAAATTACACAGGAATTGACATCAGGATTTAAAGAAGTTGACGTGACACTGGATAAACTTTCAGCGTTTATCCCGATTTCAAAAGCGATGCTTGATCTGGGGCCGGAATGGCTGGATAGATACATCAGAGCAATCCTGTATGAAGCATTTGCAAACGGCCTTGAAGATGGCATTATCAACGGCACAGGAAAAGATATGCCGATTGGTATGACAAAACAGGTCGGCGATGATGTTACAGTCACAGGTGGCGTATACCCGGACAAAACACCGGTTAAGATCACAAGATTCGATAATATCCAGTTAAATAAACAGGCTGCAATCCTGACGCTCAACGAAAAAGGCGAAACAAGAAGAATCGACGACCTTATTTTGATCGTCAATCCGTTTGAGTATTTCAGCAAAATTTTACCGGCGATTCAGGTGCCGCTGCCGGGAGGCGGATATGCGCAGTCACTGCCATTTGACATGACCATCATTCAGTCACCGGCCGTTAAAATGGGAACAGCGGTCTTTGGTGTGCCAAGATTATATTTTTGCGGAGCCGGCATGGAATCCAACGGAAGAATCCTTTACTCAGACGATTACCATTTTCTGGAAGATGAAAGAGTATATCTCATCAAAGGTTACGCCAACGGATTTGCGATTGATAACAATGCCTTTATTGTTTTTGATATTAGCAATCTTCAGCCGATGTATTACAAGGTTGAAACAGTGCAGAGTGTCACAGATGTTGAAAACGCTGAATTGGCATCTTTAAAAATTGGCGGACACGCATTGACGCCGGAGTTTGACGCAGCGACAACAGAATATACCGTGGAAACAAGCGACGCATCAAACACAGTGACAGCGATGGCAGCAGATGCGACAGCAAGCATTGATGTGACATACAACGATGAAGTTATCGCAAACGGCAGCAGGATCACATGGGAAGCAGGTGCAGGAAATGTTGTCAAAGTAAAAGTAACTGACGGCAGCCAGACAAAGACATATACGATCACAGTCACAAAGTCCGGTGAATGATATGGATGAACTCTTTGAGGAAATCAAAACCTATCTTGACATCACATGGGACATGACGGCCGCGGAGGAGAAAAAACTCCGCGGATCTATCAAAAGAGGCATGGCATACCTTGGAGGGAAAATAGGGCGCTGCAACTTTTACGAAGATACGCAGGAAAAAGCCTTGCTCATGGACTACTGCATGTACGAAAGAGCGGGGCAGCTGCCCGAATTTGTCAACAACTATAAGCCGGAGATTATCTCATTGCAGATGAACAGGTGGAGAGAAAATGCCGAGAATCAAGGATAAAAGGTTTATAACTTTTAACGATGGGACGCTGGACATATGTACGGCAAAAAACAGGATCATCACAGAGACAAAGATGTCATTGCGATATGGTAAAAAAACTGTAGGTTACAGTAAGTTCTACAAAGCAAAGATTGCATCAGTGAGCATTGACAAGGTTGTTTTTGTGCCTATGGTATCGGGCATATCAAAGATGGATATGTGCATTGTCGACGGAGAGCAATACAAAATCCAGATGATACAGGAAAAGTTTGACAACTCTCCGCCGTGCCTGCAGCTGGATCTGGAAAGAAACGTGCCGGAATTTAAGGATGTGAGAATGTGAAAGTATCAATAGCACAGTTTGCGGATGTGATATCTAAAGAACTGTCAGAGTTTCGGGAAGAAAAGATCGATAACATGAAAAAGATTATCGATGATGTTGCAAAAGAAACGACATCAGACCTGAAACAGACATCGCCAAAAAGAACCGGCGAATATGCCAAACATTGGGCAAACAAAACAGTCGCAGAATCAGCACTGAAAAAAAATAAAGTGGTTTATAACAGAAATCCAACATATCGCGTGGCACATTTGCTGGAAAAAGGACATGCTATGAGACGTGGAGGCAGAACATTCGCACACTCGCCAGCAATCCCACATATAGAGCCTGCATACGAAAAAGCCGATAAAGAGATTGAAAGGCGGATAAAACAGATATGATCGCACAAAAAGAAATCGAAAAAATGCTGAATGAAACCGGTATCGAATACCGATATCATCATTTTGAAACCGAAGAAGCTGTAGCGCCGCCTTTTATATGCTATGTATTGCCGAGAACACGGGCTTTTTCGGCAGCTGGCAAACCATATTATAAAATTGACAGATTAGACATCGAACTGTACACAGACAGTAAGGACATGCGCCTTGAAAGAAAAGTTGAAGACATTCTTGAAAAACATGGAATGTTTTACGAAAAAACAGAAACGTACATAGAAAGTGAAGATATGTACGAAGTTTTATACGAAATGGAGGTATAAAAGTGAAAGTCAAGTGTAGCATAAGCAACTTTCATTACGCAAAGCGGACGAAAGACGAAGACGGAACAGTAAGCTTTGAAAAACCTGTACATATTCCGGGATCTGTTTCTTTTAACGCAGAACCACAGGGCGAAAAATCGGAATTTTACGCAGACGGTATTGTCTATTATTCCACATATGCAAACAACGGATATGAAGGCGATGCTGTTTTCGCAATGATCCCAGACGCATTCCGTCAGGAAATCCTTGGCGAAGAACTGGACGAAAATCAGGTTTTAATTGAAAAAGCTGATAAAGCAAGCGTTGATTTTGCCTGCGGTTTTGATATTGATTCAGATACCGGCCGGAAAATCCGGATCTGGTATTTTAACTGCAGCGTTTCAAGGGTAACAGCGGAAGACACAACGAAGGAAGAAAACGTTGAGCCTACAACAGACACCGTTACAATCACATGCAAGCCGGATGAAGAAGGTTATGTAAGAGCAAAAACAAGCGATAAAACACCAGACGATATTTATAAAAACTGGTTCAACGCAGTTTATCAGAAAACAGGAACGGCGGTGGGCGCTTAATGAGAAAAACGATAGTTATCAGCGGCATTGAATGCAATATGAAATCATCAGCAGCAATCCCGCGCATGTATCGTCTGAAATTCAAAAGAGACATTTTCAAAGACATGGCAGCGATTGCCAAGCGAGTAAAGCAAAGAGAAAAGCTTATCGCGGAAATGAAAGAAAAGTGCGAAAAAGAAGGCCAAGAATTTGATGAAGATTCTATCGAAAGCGATATGCCGATAGAATCATTGGAAATGTTCGAGAACATCGCCTACCTAATGCATAAGCACGGCGATCCAAACCAGCCGGATGACATCAATGATTGGCTGGACCAGTTTGATTTTTTAGACATCTACAAAATCCTGCCCCAGATTACAGAGATGTGGCAGGACGAAAACCGGCAGATGTCAGTTGCAAAAAAAAACAAAATGAAATAGATAGAGAGGTCAATACCGCCCTGTTCATGCTCCGGTGTGTTCAGTGCGGTATTTCTATTTCAGATCTGGAACTTCTCAGCATCGGAATGGTCAACGACATGTTTATCGAAATGAAAAACGATGAATATGAATACCCGAGAATAGCAACACAGGCGGACATTGACGCGCTGTAAAGGAAGGTGATACGAAGGGCAGCGAAAAGAATCAAAGGCATCACGATCGAACTGGACGGCGATGCCACAAAACTCGACAAAGCCTTAGAGGGCATCAATAAAGACCTTGACAAAACACAAAGTTCCCTTACAGATGTCAACCGACTGTTAAAACTCGACCCGAAAAACACTGTATTACTGACACAGAAACAAGACCTATTAACGCAGGCTATCGAACAGACAGAAGAAAAATTGAAGATCCTTGAAAACACACAGGAGCAGGTAACGGCATCTTTTAAGAGCGGAGATATCGGACAAGAACAATACATGGCTTTTCAGCGAGAGGTCGAATCAACAAGGTCAGTGCTGGCGAAATACAAAAACGATCTGTCATCTATGGATTCTGAGCAGCAGAGGCTTGCGCAGAATACGCAGCGCCTGCAAAAGCTGATGAATGCACTTGGGCAGGAGGTCGATGATTACGCTGATGTATTGGGCACACGCCTGACAAATACCATTAAAGATGGAACAGCAAACTCGGACCAGCTCAGAACGGCGATTGAGAAGATCGGAAAATCTGCCGCCGGTGGGAAAGGAGATATCAAACAGCTTACAGAAGCTATTGATACGGTCGATGATGGGACGGCGATAAAAAACCTTATCGACGATTTGAAGAAAGCCGGGGAAGCTGCGCAGCAAACAGCCGATGATGTTGGAGAGATCCAGAAAACCACCAAAGGCGAAGCGATGATGCAGGCAGCAGACCAACTGTCGGTGGTGGGAGATAAAATCAAAGAAGTCGGGACATCAGCAATCGACACATTTTCGCAAACCGAAAGCGCGGTATCAAAAGTTAATGCCTACTTCGGAGAAACCGGGGAAGCTGCGGGAAAATCAGCAGACACAATCAAAGATGTTTACGCTTCCGGCGTAGGGGACAGCATGGATGCTGTTTCCGACGCTGTTATCACAGTCAGAAAAAACATTGAGGATTTGGACGGCGCACAGCTGACAAATCTGACAAAACAAGCATTAAAGCTCGAAGAACTCTACGGCATTGATATGAATGAGACGATGCGGGGCGTCAACTCATTGATGACACAGTTTGGACTATCCGCACAGGAGGCGATGGACTATATTGTCCGAGGCACACAAAACGGATTGGACAAGACCAACGAACTGGGGGACAACCTTTCCGAATATGCCGGAAAATTTGAGCAAGCAGGCTATTCTGCATCTGAGTATTTTCAACTTTTACAAAACGGCCTAGAGGGCGGCGCCTACAATTTGGACAAGGTCAATGACGCCATCAATGAGGTGACAACACGGCTTGCTGACGGTACGATCGCTGATGCTATAGGCATGTATTCAAGCGAGACGCAGAGACTGTTTGAGGCATGGAAAAACGGCGGAGCAACACAAAAGCAGGTCATTGATTCTATCGTGTCGGATATTGCGGGCTGTACAAACCAGCAGGAAGCCCTGAACATGGCGGCGAAGGCGTTCGGAACGATGGCCGAAGATGGAAACCTGAAATTTATTTCATCGCTGACATCGGTCGGAGACACCTACAAAGATGTTGGGAATTCGGCACAAAACATGTTCGACCAAACACAGACGCCGATGCAGGAGATGGAGGCGAACACAAGAAAGCTGAAGCAATCGCTTGAGCCTCTTGGTGAAAAGCTAGTCGAAATCGCAAATACAGTCATTCCGCCACTGGTAGCGGCTATAGAG
>ERZ1643249.1314-NODE-1314-length-25163-cov-10.115740_pt1 | contig 25163 bp, 19 predicted proteins | sample MGYA00579263_ERZ1643249 | MGnify/ENA primary metagenome ERZ1643249 (study PRJEB29033, sample SAMEA4952264) | chicken gut metagenome | biome: Broiler Chicken; feature: Gastrointestinal Tract; material: Caecum | place: Ireland | collected 2018 | study: Broiler...
ATATAGAATAAAATTAAAAGAGAGTGAATTTGCAAGTATATTAGGAATATCATATTCAAATTTGCAACATATAAAACATAGAAATGAAAAAGCAGTAATTTTAAAAAAAGATATGACAAATGAAGACAGAGAAAAACTAAAGCAAGAGATAGTATCAGAATTAATAGAAAGAGGTTATCAAAATAAAGGAATAGACTATACAGAGTTTTTAAAATTATATGAGCCATATAGAATAAAATTAAAAGAGAGTGAATTTGCAAGTATATTAGGAATATCATATGAAAATTGGCAAAATATAAAACATAGAAAACAAAAAGCAGTAATTTTAAGAAAAGAAGATAAGACAGATGAAGAAAAGAAAAGACTAGAGCAAGAGATAGTATCAGAATTAATAGAAAGAGGCTATCAAAATAAAAGTATAGATTATGCTGAGTTTTTAAAATTGTACGAGCCATATAGAACAAAAGTAAAAGAGAGTAGTTTCGCTAATATTTTAGGAATATCATATAAAAATTGGCAAAATATAAAAAATAGTAGAAGCAAATGCATAATAAATTTTGAGCACAAGTATTCTTCTAGAATATTATATTTGTTTGGGGAAAATAAAGAATATGATTTAAAATACTTTGAAGAAGTTAGTAAAAATCTTGGATTACCAATATATAAAATTTTAAAAATAATAACAAAAGAAAGAACAAATTTAGAAGAATTGATAAATGCTTTACATACAAGAGGAAAAATATTTGTAGGACAAACTAGAATAAGTGATAGTTTTTTACAGAAATATGGAGAAGTTATTTTAGATGATATACATGAGTATAGTAAACAAATAGGAAAAAAATTACATACTGGTATGTATGCAGAAGATTTTGCACAAGAAGCAATATTATGGGTAATAGACAAAAAAGGAAATATGGAAAGAAATTTTGAAGAAGACTTAGCATTAGAGAGAATAATTAAATATGCTAAGACATATTGTAAATATATGCATTTTGAAGCATTTTGTCAAAAAAAAGTTGTTTCTTTAGATGAAGTGGTAGCAAAAGATGGAAGATTAACTAGATTAACACGAGTAAAGTCAAAAGAAAATGTACAAAATTCGGTAGAAAAAAGAGAAGAAGAAATAGAAATATCAGAAGAAGATACACCAATAACAGTTATTCATCAATGTCTATTAAATGGAATGAATAGAGAAGAATCACTTTCATTTGTGATGGAAAAGTTTAATATAACACAAAAAGAACTATTAGAGATGTTAACAGAAGAATTATCAAAAAAAAATAAGTTAAAAGTATCTGAAACAGGTGAAATTTATTTAGGAGCAAGATATGAATAAATGTATACAGAATAGCAATCATTTTTCACAAGGAAGCAAAAAATGTTTAAAATACATTCTTTTTAACAAATTGCTTGTACTTCTGATATCTCTTCTAAAGCAAATATTGACTCATCTACTGTAGAAAATAATTGTCCATCTAGAGCCTTTTATAACAATACATTTGATTCCTTTATTAAAATAAATAGGGTTACCAATAGAGCAGACTTGTTATTGTACTGAATGATAAATTGTTTTAAGAACTTGTTAGATTCGTCAATTGTGGTGATTTGGGCTACTCTAAGTTCTTGTGGAAGTCTTTGTTGTAATGTTTGAAAAAGTCTTTCCACACGAGGTTTAAATTCAGGTACAGAACTAGTTTTATAAGTATTGAATAATTAATATTTATATGATACAACACAAATGTTCACAAAACTTAAAAGGAGGTTTTTATGATAGATGATTCAAAAGGAGATATTATAATATATCAAACAGATGATGGATTGACAAAAATAGATGTTAGAGTCGAAAATGAAACAGTATGGTTATCACAACAGCAAATGGCAGAGTTATATGAGACAACTAAACAAAATATTAGTTTACAAATAAAAAACATTTTTGATGAAGAGGATAATAACTATTTAAGTGAAGAAAATCCATATTTAGAAGGCATATTAATATCAGTGTCTAATGTTGTAAAAGAAAAACGAACAATAAATTTGGAAATTACAAAATATAAATCAAGTCTAGGTTCAGTAACTAACCAATATGAAGCAACATACAAAAACAATAAATGGGATATAAAGTTAAAAACTGTTAGTGTAAGTTAAGCAAATAAAAAAAACGTGGTGCAAGTTTCCTTGCACCACGGGTTTAGCAATCTCTACAGAAATTGCTTAATTGTTATTTATGTTTCTTTTTTGGATGTTTCTGCTTAGGTTTCGATTTTTTCGAATTACGCTCAAGAGCTCTTCTTTCAGCTCTTGAGAGTGGACTTGCCTGGTTAAATTTAGATTCTTGGCTTTTTTGTCTTGTGGGATTTATATTAAAAGACTCAAATAAAATATCTTTCATATTCAAGACATCATTAACCGCATCATTAACCCGCATGTTCGGATATTCTTTCATAAAAGTGGAAACCATTTCATAGATTAGTTTTGGATCTTCCATGCTCCTTTCTTTTTTATCAATTATCTCTTCAAATTCTCTCATACTAAATTTCATCCCTTTCATAGAAACACATAGTGATGAAAGAGTTTTTTAAACTATAACTCCTTCTAGGACTAAGCTTTGATTGCTATCAAAAATATCAAAAGAATGCTGAATATTGGTAAGCTTCACTTTGATAATTTGTCCATAATAGTAGTTATCGTCATTATTTTTTAATTGAACGATACCACTATCATTTAACAGCATTGCTGTTCCTTCTTGAGTATATATGCAAGGAAGAGGCTCATGTTTTGATTGCGTAATCAAATCTTTAGCCTTTTTTTGCCTCAAGGAATTCAGTACTTTTAACAACATGAATTCTCTTTTAATAACAGTTTCTTTTGGAATCTGTTCAAAGGAATGACCATATACACATGGAGTGTCATCATACACATTCACTTGAACATAGTATAAGTCCATTTTCTCAATAAGTTTCAATTCCTCTCTGAAATTTTCTTCATTTTCGCCAGGATACCCTAACATAATATTTGTTATAATATGTTTGTTAGACAATTCCTTTAGGATGCTTAGGACTTCTTCGACTGTACTGGAGAGTCTCATGTTTCTCCTTACACGTGGAATCAATGACTGAATTTCCAATTGTAAATTGAAGCATTTGGTCGAATTCTTAATAAACTCTACAAGTTCATTGTTTGAGACTAATTCATCAATGCACAGTCCAGCAATAGTTAATCCTGTAATCTCAGGCATATTTTCAATATGCCTCAGTAAGTCAATGAGAGTTACTTTTTCAGGAAGATCCAAGCCATACTCTGTCGAGTTTTCTGCAAGCAAATTTATATACCTATAATTGTTTGCTACAGCATAGCCTATATCTTGAAGAACTCGGTCAATAGGCTTACTTCTGAGTGGCATATTCATATACCCCTTTTTGCAAAAACCACAGTTTCGCAAGCAGCCTGACTGAATACGGACACTATTGTAGAAGCTAATAGGACAATTCTTATCAGCCGAAGGATCATAATGAAAATATGACGACAAATCTTCAACCATTAATCTTCTCCGAAATACTCCATCCACAAAAGGATATCGTTTTTTCAAATCGACAACTTCTGAAGCACAACCTCCTATAAAAAGTTTTAGTTTGGGATTTTTTGTTTTCATTCCCTTAAAGAAAGCCATTGTTTGAGGAATATCCTCGAAACTCTCTGTGGACATTCCACAGAAACGAGAGATAATAATATCTGCTGAGAAGATATTATCGGTTTTTTCATTTTTACTTAACCGTAAAAAACGGAAAAAATCCTCGCCTTCTATGGAGCAACCATTGTTCGAATAATAAACTTTCATAAATAACAACATCTCCTTAAACCTTAAAAATTTTTTTTCGGTCGTTATGATATACATAACATGTTACCATTATAACATAATTTCAAATATCTGTAAAGATAGGAGAAAATATCAAAAAATATTTGAAAAATTGAAATAAATCAATTAAAATATAAATGAGAAAAATATAAGAAAGAAGGGCTATATATGGTAAAAGATTTATTTAATTTAGATGGAAAAGTTGCAATAGTTACAGGAGCAAGTAGAGGACTTGGAAAAGCAATGGCAATTGCTTTAGCACAAGCAGGAGCAAATGTAGTTGGAGTTGGTCAAAGTGATATGACATTAACCAAAGAAGAAATAAACAAAGCGGGAAAAGAATTTTTTGAAATAAAAGTAGATTTAACAACTACAGAAAAAGTAGATGAAATAGTGGAAAAAACAATAGAAAAATTTGGTAGAGTTGATATTTTAGTAAATAATGCAGGAATAATAAGAAGACAAGATGCAATCCAATATACAGAAAAAGATTGGGATGATATACTAAATTTAAACTTAAAAACAGTATTTTTCTTATCTCAAAGAGTTGCAAAAGAATTTATAAAACAAAAATATTGTAAATTGGAATTTATATTGACATAAATAAAAAACCAATATATAATAAAAAACAAGCTGATATTTTTTATGTCAGTCTAGTCGCAACCACACTTAATTAAGGAGGTTTGTTATGAGAAATGAATTGAAAGTGTTAGGATTTTCGCTTAATCAACGGGCGGAAATTACCAAAGGAAAAAAATTTGGATTAACACAAGAGCAAATTAATTTGTATGCAAAACCTGAATTTAATCAGAAGCAGATGGAGGTAATTCGCCAAGGACTTGAACAAGGATTAAGTCGTGAACAGATACTTGTTTATGCAAATCCTAAATTTGATTCGAAACAAATGGAGGTAATTCGTTTGAGTTTTGAATCAGGTCTGACCTATAACAACATAAAAATTTATGCAAGACCTAATGTATTTGACGGAAATCAGATGTATAAAATTTTTAAAGGATTTGATGAAATGTTAAGCACAGAGCAGGTAATGCTTTATGCAAAGCCTGAATACGATTTTTTGCAAATGGAAGCTATTCGGCTTGGAATCAAATCAGGACTAAGCAAAGAACAGATAGAGTTTTATGCTCAACCAGAAGTATTTAATGGAGAGCAGATGCTTGAAATTTATGAAGGATTTAAATCAAAATTAAATCTGGAAAAAATAAAATTTTTTGCAAATCATGAGTATAATGGGGAAAAAATGAAAGAGCTTCGTAAAGGATTTGAAAATGGACTTAATTGGGATCAAATAAGGCTATGTGCATCAATAAAGACAGATTTTCTGCAAATTCGTGAAATTCGTAAAGGATTTGAAGAAGGCTTAAGTTGGGAACAAGTAGCATTGTATGCAAATACTAAGTTTAGTTATATGCAAATGAACTTAATCAGAACTCTGCTAAAAACTTTACCAACAGAGCAAGTTAGAACATTTGCAAAAACAGATTATAACTATTTGCAAATGTTAGAATTTGAAAAAGGATTTGAACAAGGACTAACCTTTGAACAAGTAAAAGAATATGCAAATCCGGAATATAATTTTGTGAATATGATGTTAAGGAGAAAGATGATTTTATTAGGAAAAAAAGAAAAGTAAAACTCATAAAGACTGGCAAAGAGATAGTTACCAAATTCAATAACTAAATCTAATGGCAAGGAGAAGAAGTAACACAATATCTTTTTCTCCTTGCTTTTTTATAAAAAAATATTGAAGATTTTCAAAAATTAAATTATAATAAAAAAAGAAAAACAAAAGGTGGAGGAAACTACATTGGAAGAAAATATAAAAAACGAAAGTCAAGAAGAAAACCAAAGAAAGAAAATGTATGAAGCATTAAAGAAATTTTTTAAGACTGATATGCAAATAAAAGAAGCTATGGCTAAACTAGCACCTACTGAATTAGATAATAAAGAAAATGGAATAGATTATACTGATAAAATGTATAAATTTTTTCAAGTAACAGAAAAACAACTTTTTAGTATTATTCAAGATTTCAGATTAGGACAAAATGTCAGTCAAGCTGTTAGAGAGTTTTTTGATAAAAATCAGGAAAAATTTTTAAAAACTGCATATAATAATCCAAATATACAGGATTTATATAGAAATCAAGTTTCAAATATGGACGAAAAATTAATTGAAGAAGTTAAATATAGTCTTATAGGATATGTACCATCTAGACAAGAAAATTTATCAGAACTTATATCAAAATCTAAAACTGTAAATGAATTATTACATGTAATACATTCATATATAGTTAATAATGAAAATATAATGGAATCAATGCCAATTATAGATTCTAAGAGTAATGGTGTAAGCGGAGATAAAATGACATTATATGGTGAGCCAACAGAATTGTCTCAAAAATTGTTTAATGAAATACCAGAAGATTTGGATTGTGGAATTACAGACATAATTTCAATGCAAGACAGAATATTGATGATGATTAGAGATAGAGGGCATGCATTAACAATAGATATAGATAATACAGATGCAAAAGGCAATATTTTAGTAAAATATTTTGTACCAAAATTATGTAATGAAGAAATGATAAAAAAACTACCAGGAGTTGGTAAAATAAGCCCAAATGGCGCAAGCGGTATGTTTGCTTGTAAAAAAGAAGAATTGTTTAAAGATTTATTTGGTTTTATAGATAAAGTACCAACAGATGCAGATATTCCAGAGATAGACTTTTCTAAATTTAATTATGATGCACAACCAAATCAACAAAAAGAAGATCAATTTATTTTTTACAGAGAAGATGCAAAAGAAATTGCTATGCGGAGCAAGAATGGGAAGATTAGGAAAATTACAAGAAAAGATTAAAAATGGTATAAATTTTTTAAGAAATAAAACAAAAGAAAAAGGAGAAAATGGAAGAAATGACAGATAGTCAAGAGATTAATGATATAGCAAAAGAAACTATATATGTGTTAAAAAATTTTAACCCAACTTTTACATCTAAGATTTCAAAGCGAATTTTAAAAGATTTAGAAGAGTTGGCAAAAACTTCAAAAAAAGAAGTAAAAATTGACAAAACCAAGAGCTTAAAAGATCAAAATATTTTACCAGAAACTAAAGATATGATTGCATTGTTATATTATAATTATATAGCTTTGCCAGAAGAAAAAAAAGAAATAATACAAAAATGGAATGAAAATGAAGCAAGATATCAAGAAAGATTAAGAAGAAAATATAATTTAGACAATGTATTTAAAAAAGAAAATACTAAAGAAAATAACAATACTTCAATGATAGAATATAAGAAAAACATATTTCAAAGAATTTTTGAAAAAATAAAGGAAATAATAAAACTTAAATAAAAAAAGAGCAGCCTAAAAATCAGGCTGCCAATTTTTCTATTATTCTATTTTTCTAGCCACAACTGCAAACCTTCCATCTTTAACATGATATGAACAAGTAGATAAAGTCATTAATTGATCACCAAATTTTGCTGTAGCATCAATATCATATAAAGACTCCTTTTTTGCATTATAAATAAAATCGTTATACTCTTGCTCAGTTTCAGCATTTACAAAAAAGTAATATCTAAAAACATTTTTTTCAGATTTATAATATACCCTTGATTTAAAAACTGAAATAATTTCATATTCTGAATCATCCAATTCTGTAGTAAAACGAATTTTAGGATGTTCTTCAAAAAAAGATTTATTAGAATATTTAAGTAATTCCTGAAACATTGTGCCATTATTTAAATTATGACCATATATTAACAAATTACTACTTGGAATTTGCCAATCATAATCTTTGCTTAGAAATATAGAACCATTTTTTGACTTTTGCTTTTTGTAATTATGAGTCATATAATATTCATTATCTAAGCCTTGTAAAACAGGATAATTAATACTAGTATCAGGTATTTCTAACCAACCTACAATATCTGAATTTTGAGTTTTTAGCTCTTTTACTTTTATCATTCTTTCAGTTTCTTGTGGCTGTGTTTCAACAGGAGTTTCTTCAATATTTGAATTCATTTCTTCTTTTGAAGAATTAGTAATAATTTCATCATAATTAATATTATCAAGCAATTTACTTTCTTCAATAGCTTCTTTTTTTAATAACATGGAGTTTATGATATATAGAGAAGATAAAACAATTAATAAGGCAAGAAAAATACTTATAATTATTTTTTTCATAATAGCTCCAATTTAAATTCTTAAGGTATAGGAAATATTCCTATACCTTAAAATTATGCTTTATTTTTAGAATCTTTGCTTTTTTTATAAACAGTTATTAGAGCAATTGTTGATAAAAGTATTGTTAATTCTGCTAAAGCAAAATAATTTAGAGCACCAGTTTTTGGTGTTTCATCTTTTTTGTCAACTTCTGGTACGGGTTCTGGAGTAGTTTCTGGTACATTTTCTTCTGCTTGAACTAGAGATATTTTTGTATAAACATTTGTGTCTGTAGTTATAGCAGTATTAAAGTCAAAAGCATTAGCAAAATTCGAATCAGTAAAGAAACCATCAATTACTTGATTTTCAGCCAATTTAATATGAGATTTTAGTAAATCTGCAGTGATTTTTTCTCCAGAATTTACAGTTATTTTATAAGTTACATCATTAGCGAAAATAGTAACAATAACTTGTGTTACATCTGCATTTGCTGTTGCTTTATCTGGAACTTTAGTTTCAGAAATAATGTTATTAGCTGAATCTGTTAAAACAACTTTATTTCCAGCTAAAACAACTTTGTTTGTTGTATCTGGTGAATTAGTAATAGTAAATTCTGTTAGATGTCCATTTTCAGCAGCACGTACAACATTTTCATTTGATTCAGTAGTAAGTGTACCATTCATCACTAATGTAGGATTATTAGTTGCTGAAGCACCTTTATCAATTTCTATACCATTATTTTCATTAGTACCATTAATTCCTAAATGTACCTTTTTTACTTCAAGATTACCACCATTAACAAGGACACCACCATATTTAAATCCTGAAATAGAAACATTATCTAAAATTATTTTAGCACCATCATAAGACTGTACACCATATTTAGGACCGTTTTTTAAATTTATATCTTTTAAAGTAAGCTTAGCATCAGAAAATTGTGCTGTAAACATAGTTTGATTTCCTGAAGTTGATGTCCAATCATTTGAACCAACAACATTATGACCATTACCATCTATAACTAATTCTTTAGCAATTACTATAGGTTTTGTTACAGTTATATCATTTTGTAATGTAATTGTTGCCCCTGGATCTGCACTTTGTATTTCACTATTTAAAGATTCTTCATCATTTACTGGTGTTGCAGCATTACTAAAACTAGGCATTAAAAAAAATGCAAAAAATAATGCTACAAAAAATAAAATAAAATTTAATATTTTTTTCATCTTTATTACATTCCTTTCCTAAGGCAAAATATTGTAAAAATATTTTTTTACTTTTTCACCTTATTTACAAAATAGTTTTTACTTTTTTTAATAAAATATAATATAAAAAATTTCCAACAAATTTTTATTATTAGAAAAATTTACTAGTAACAAAAAATGTCGAAATTTAAAAAATATATTTACATTAAAAAATTAATAAGATATAATATACTTGATAAAGTTTTACGGGGGAAAAAATGAAAATATTAAATTTTTTAAATAACAAAGGAAAAAAAGAAACAAAATTACTAAATGAAAAAAATAGTAAAGAATTACGAAATATTTTTTCTAAAGTGGAAGAAACTATAGGAATAGCAGATTTAGAACAGAATATTGAATACATTAATCATGGAAAAGAAAAAAACTTAAAAGAATTATTTCATTATGAAGAAAATGAAATGATATATAAAGATATTTTAAAACAATGTTTAAAAGAAGATTATTATGCTGGAGATATAAAACTAATAATACAAGCAAAAACAAATGAAAAAAGTATATTTATGTATAAAAATAATAATCAACTATTTTTCTTTATCAAAGACTTACAAAAATACACAGATACCAACCACAAACTACAAGAAGAATTAAAGAAAAAGAATGAAACACTAAGGTCAAAAGATTTATTTATAGCAAATCTTTCACATGAAATAAGAACACCAATGAATATTATAATTGCAATGATATACTTCTTAAAATTCACAAGTTTAGATAATAACCAACTTGAATACATAAAAAAACTAGAAGACTCATCAAACATGTTATTAGAAATTGTAAATAATATTCTAGCATTATCAAACAACAATAAATATGACACATTAAATCCAAAGAGCAACTTTAATTTAAAAGAATTATTAGATAATATAAATGAAATATTTGAAGACAAAATAAAAAGCAAAGACCTAAAATGGTATATGGAGAGAAATTTAAATGACGATATCTATGTATATGGAGATAGAAGTAGATTATCACAATTACTTATCAATCTAATCAACAATGCTATAAAATATACAGACAGAGGATATATAGAGCTTGATGTAAAACAAGCAGAAGAAACAAAAACATCATATAAAATTCAATTTTGTGTAAAAGATACAGGAAGAGGAATAAAAAAAGAAGACACTGTAAAAATATTCAAAGAATTTACTCAAGTTGATGACCCAACAACAAAAACTCAAGATGGTTCAGGAATGGGACTAGCAATAGCAAAACAAATAGTAGAAGAAATGAATGGTAAAATATGGGTAGAAAGTAATTATGGATTAGGAAGTAAATTTTATTTTTACATAAATATTGAAAAAGGAAGAGAAGAAGTACAAGAAACACCAAAAGAAGAACCAAAAACAGAAACAATAAATGTCCCAAAAACTGTAGTTACAACTAATAATAGAATATTATTAGTTGAAGACAATGAAATAAATATAGAAATAACAGTAAGATTACTAAAAGAACTGGATGTTGAATGTACAGTAGCCCAAAATGGTGTAGACGCAATAAAAATAATAGAAGAAAAAGGAAAAGATTATTTTTCATTAATTCTAATGGATATACATATGCCAAGGTACAATGGTTATGAAATATCAAAAATAATGAAATCTGACTTAGGAGTAGAAGTGCCAATTATTGCGCTTACAGCTACAAATATTACAGATGAAATAATAAAAGAAAACCAAAATTATATTTCAAGCTATATTCAAAAACCAATAATGCCTGTACAATTCAAAAAAAGCATACAAGAATTCCTAAACAAAGGACAAGATACAAGCCATAAATTTTCATTTATAGATTCTTATGATGAATTTATGCAAAGAATAAATTATGATGAACAAATGAAAAACAAACTAATAACAATGTTGTATCAAGAATTTTCAGACATAAGATATAAAATAACTAATTTAACAAAAGAAGAACAAAAAGAATATTTACATACACTAAAAGGAGCGCTAGCTAGCTTAGGAATAAAAGAAATTTCGAATGAAGTAAAATACATTGAAGAAAATATTGAAAGCCCAAATCTTGATAACATGTTAAACAATTTATTAAACAAATTAGATAAAATATTTGAAGAAATAAAAAATAGTAACATACTAAAAATTGACAAAACAATAATGTTAGTAACAACAGATGAAAATAAAAGTTCAAAATTTAAAACAAACTTTTCTAAATTCTTTAATATAATAATAGTAAAAAATCTAAAAGAATTAGAAATTATTTTACAAGCCAAAAAAGTAGATGCAGTTATTGTAGATGAATTTGACATAGTACAAAACATAATAGTACTTATTCAATTCCTAAAAAATAAATATAAAGAAATTCCAATACTAGTATTAAACCAAAACAAAAATACAGAATTAAAAGAAGAAATTCTTAACATAAATGTAGACTCATATAACGAATCAGAATTTGATGAAGAAAACTTAGTTTGGAACATCAAAAAAATGATTAGCAAAAAAGAAGAAGAAATAAAAATGAAAGCAGACTTAAAGAAATATAATAATGAAGTAGAAAATGTATACGGATTTTTATATGATAGTTTAGTAAATTTAACATCTTTAAAAAGTAAAGAAACTGGACAACACATTTTAAGAACAAAAGAATATATGAAAGTTATGTTAAGAAAATATGAAGAATTCTATAAAGAAGGCCTTTTTGCTAGTGACACAGAAATAGAAAATATTGCAACAGCAGCAACATTACACGATATAGGAAAAATAGGAATACCAGATAATATATTAAATAAACCAGGAAAATTAACAGATGAAGAATATGAAATAATGAAAAAACACACAATTATTGGTAGAGAAACACTAGAGTCTACATATAGTGACAAACTTTCAAGTGAAGTTTTAGAATATGCAAAAGACATTACATTACATCATCATGAAAAATATAATGGAAAAGGATACCCAGAGGGACTAAAAGGAGATGAAATCACAGTTATTTCAAGGATTATGGCAGTAATAGATGTTTACGATGCTCTAGCAAATGACAGAGTATATAAAAAAGCAATGCCAAAAAATGAAGTAGAAGACTTTATCATCTCAAGATCAGGAATAGACTTTGATCCAAAAATAATAAATATATTCCTAATTGCAAAAGACGAGTTGGCAAAAATTAATGAAAACTATAAAGATAATACACAAAAATAATATAAAACCTGTTAAAGAAACTAAGCTAGCTTAGTTTCTTTAACGTGTGAAATTTGTACTTTCTATAATGTGGCAAAATGGAAGAAATTTTCTTGCGAAAAAAGAAAAAAAGTGTCAAAAAATAATTGACATGAAAAAAAAATATTTGTATAATAAAGATGTTTAAGCAAAAGAAATATAAAGAAACGAAAGGAACATAAAATTATGAAAAAATATATTTTTACAATGTTAGCAATTGGAGTAATTTTAGGAGGAATACTAATCTATAACACTATAAAAATAAACGACGAAGAAAAAATAGATTTCTACAGTTCAGGATATATTTTAGAATCAAATTCAGCATCAGAAGTAGAAGTAAAACCAGAAGAAGGAACAGAAGCAACACAAAATACACAAGGTGTAAGTAGATATTATTTTTCAGAAAACACTACATATAAAGAAAAATATAATGAAAAAGCTATATTTAAAGATACAGAAGGAGAAAGTGTAAAAGTAAATTTAGACAATTTTGTTCATTACACAAATGGTTCAATTAGTTCTTTAAAAAACGGAGTAATTTTAAATTTAGACGAAATAGAAGATGATCCAATAACATATTATAACATAAAAAAAGGTAGTGTATTAGTAAAAAAACAAGATAAATACACAATAAAAAATCTAGAAAAAGAATTATCATTTGATAAAATAATTTGGAAAATCTCACCTCAAAAATATATAATTCTAGCAAACCCATTAACATTAGTATTCAATGATGGAACAACAAAAGAAATAAATGGCTATGTAGAAATAGAATATTTAGACAATGAAATAATAAAAATATATAACCAAGAAGCAACATATCAAACAATATCATCAAACTCTTCAATAGAGATAGGAGACATAAAAATCAATTTATCTAGCAAAATAATAAGCAAAGCAAATGAAAACAAAATGTCACTAGAAAACATGGTAATAGACTCAGATGATAATGTAACAATAGTTGATTTAACACAAGAAGAAGAAAAAGAAGAAAATACACAAAGCACAGATTCAACAGAAAGTACAGACAATAATGCAGGAAATACATCAAGCACAAACAATAACCAAACAACAAATAATACAGAACAAACAAACAACAATACAAATAGTACAGAATCAACAACAAACCAAGACAATGATAATGTAGTTATAGACGATAATACTACAGAATCAACAGATAATCCTAATGATGATTCAAATATTACAGATGATGATTCAAATATTACAGATGATGATTTTGAAGAAGAAACAATTGTTGAGCCACCAACAATGAAAGTAGAAAAACTTGAAGTAAACTCAATTAGAGTAGATGCAACAATAACAATTTCTGATGAAAACAGCTTACTAACAGGAGACACAATAGTAAGAATACAAAAAAATAGTACTGGAAAAATAGTATATGAAATAGCAGAACCTTTAGGAAACTATAGCATAGACATATCAACATCAGTATTAGAACCAAACACAGAATATTCATTAATAGTAGAAGCACCATACCAAATTGATGAAATGAATTACACAAAAAATTTCATTTCAAAAATATTTAGAACAACATCATTAGGAATAAGCCTAGAAAAAGACATAATAACAAATGATAGTTTACAAGTTCTAGTAAACAAATCAAAAAGTGGTAATGTAAAAAAACTAACAGTACAATTATTAGACCAAAATGACAGTGAGTTACAATCTCAAGATATAGAATTCTTAAGTACAGTAACAGAAGACCAAAGTCAAGTAGTAAACTTCATGGGATTAACATCAAATACCACATACAAAGTAAAAGTAACAGATATTCAATATGAATCACAAATAATAACAAGCGGAGCAGATATTATCCAAACATATAAAACATTAAAAGAAAAACCAGAAATAAATGGTACAGAATTTGAGATAAATAAAAGAGACGGAAACTTTAAACTAAGATTAAAAAATGTAGTAGACCCAGATTCATCAATACAAAAATATAGATTTGAAATATTTGATACAAGAACAATAGAAGTTGATGAAGAAGGAAATCTGATTTTCCAAGAAGCTAGCCCAGTAACAACAATAGAAACAACAGATAGAGAACTAACATTAAAAATAGATGATGTAACAATATTCAGAAAAATAGGATATGCATTTAGAGTAGTAGCAATTGGAAATGACAACGAAAAAGAAGTAGAATGTGCTAGTGAATACAGTAATGTATTTAAAATGGATGGAGAAGAATTCCCAACAGTAAGATTTGAACAAACAGAAGTAACATTTGAAAGAATAATAGGAAATATTATAGTAGAAGATAAAGGACAGACAATACAACTTACAGATGATACACTATTTACAGTAACATATCAAGACTCAGTTGGAACAATAAGAACATTTACATCACAAGGAAGTTACACAATACCTGTAGATGTAAACAACTTAAGAGCAAATGAAACATATCAATTCTCTGTATATACTACAGTAGATTTAAATGACGGTAATGGTCCAATAGAACAATGCTATATAGGAGGAATACTAATAAAAACAGCAGAGCCAAACAATCTAGTAGCAAATTTCACAAAAAATGGACAAGATGTTAAGAAAACATTTAGTGTAAGTTTAGAATTAGGAAAAGAAACAGAAACACAATCAGACCTAGAATTAGACACACTTACAGAAATGGAAATAAGTATATACTCAGGACAAGTTGATGAAAACAATTTACCAACAGGAACATTATTAAGAACAATAAAAGTTGTAGATAACAACTTAGATGAATATGAAAGTGAAATAAAAGATAAATACTACAAGAAAAAAGTAGAAATAACACCAGAATTTTTCAATGCACAAAATAATGACTTTACCGAAAAATTCTATACAATAGTTGTAAGAAATGCTGTAGATTATACAGATTACAAAAATGCATTACCAATACTAAATAATGCAATTCAAATAACAACAAATGGAACAATTCCAGATTTACCATCAGATGTAAACAATGCATTAAATGTAACAGTTATTAGAAATAGAGATGCAGAAAATGTAAGAGATGACTTAAATTCAAGCACAATAGTAGGATATAATGTAAGAGCATTATATGACAACACAGATTTATATGCAAAAACAATAATATATAAAGCATTTAACGCAGAAACAAATGAATTAATAAAAACAATTGAAGTACCAGTAGGTGTAGACGGAGTTATACCAGAAGCAACATTTGATGTACTAGATGGAACAGACATAAATACAAAAGATACTGATGAACTAAGAAGAGGAAATAAATATTACTTTACATATGAAGCAATGTTAGACCTAAATAAAGATGGAGAAGCAGAAACAAAATATCCATTTGAGGAAGAAGAAGTAGAACTAAAATCAAAAACACAAGCACCAGAAAAACAAGAACCTCAAATAATAATGTATCATTCTACATCAGCAACAAGTACTATGACATTTAAATATACATGTAAAGATGTTGACAATGCAATTACAGGAGATAACCTATTCTATGCAAAAATAGGAAGTACAATAGTAAGTAGAATGCCAATAGAAAAATCAGCAACATATAAAGAAGTAACATTTACAGGCCTATCAAAAGGAACACTTGAAATATATATAAATTACAACATAATGAAAACAGATTTAACACAAGAAAAAAGATTAATTAATCATAAATTTGATGCAAAAAATTATATAGATCAAGTAAAATATAAAGTATCATTAGACTCTACAAAGGTATTAATTGAATTAATAGACTCAAATTCACAATTAAACAATATTGCTTCAGTAAAAGTAATATTATCAGAAGTAGGTGGAGATACAAAAGTCGAAAAAGATTTTACATCAATACCAAGTAGTAATATAGTAGCAATTAACCTTAATGATTTAGGTGAATTACTAAAAAAACAAACTCAAGTGCAAGTAATAGCATATTATAATACAGGAACAAGTGGATTTGATTTTGAAGATGGACATTATGTAGTACTAAAAAAAGCTAATATAACAGATAATATAGAATATTACACAATTAACTCATCTAATAGACTTGTTGAAGGAACGAGCTTAAGAGATAATATGTTTGATTTAACATTAACAGATAATCAATTACAACTTGTAAATCCTTCAAACAATAAAAATATAACAACAGAAGTTGTTTACACAGAAAATGGTATAAAATATCAAGGAAATGTTATAATTCCTCAACAAGTAAATACAGAAGAATTAAAGTGTGAAGGAAGTAACACAATAAGATTTGATTTAATAATACCAGGAATAAGTCTACAAGACACAAGTGGAAATTGGACAATACAAACAGAATTAGATAATGCATCATTTACAGCAGACTTATTAATTGATAAAGATACAACTATTGTAGATGACACAATATATGTAGACATATATGAAACAGATCAAAACGGAATTAAAGAAGACTTCTTGAAAAGACTAACATTAAAAGTAAGTGACTTTAGCCAAAAAATTACAATTTCAGATTTAACACCAAAAACATATTACTTTATGAAATTTAAAACACAAATCAAATTAGACACAGGAGGAATAATTGATAAAGACTTGTATGATATAGATTTCCAAGTATCAGGAAGAGCATATTATTTCACAACATTAGCAGATGTAGGAATATCAGACATAAAAGTAACATATGAACCAAAATCTTATGAAGAAAAATACATCAATATTGAGTACTCATTAGAAAGAATAACTGGATATACAAGAATTGAATATGAATTATATCATTATAATAAATTAACACAAGAATATGAGCCATATGGAACAATTAATCCAGACCAAATATTTGAAAAAAATATGCAAAAGAAAGTTGCAATAAATCCAGGAAGTAACTTTATATTTGGAGATAAATACAAAATTGTTATAAAACCACTAGTAGAATATGTACCATTAGATAGTCCAGATGAAATGCAATTATTAGAACTAGGAACAAAAGAACAAGAATTTACATTTGATAAATTAACAAGTCCAATTATAGCACTTAATGGTTCAAGACAAGACGACAAAAAAATACTATTTAGAGTAACAGTATATGATTATGACAAAGTAATAAGTGGTAATAAATACAAAATAAAAATTGTAGATGAAGAATATAATGATGTAACACCAGAACAATATAAAGACAAAGAATTTGATGTAAATACATTAAATCAACAAATAGAATTAGAAAATGCATCAGATTCAAAGAGCTATACATTACAAGTTACAACATCATTAGACTTAGAAAATACAAATAATCCGGAAAAATTCCAAACATATCTAAAAGACTATACAGTATATGAAATAAACGAATTTGGAATTTCAGTAGGAACAATTACACCAGCCAAAAATGGAAACAAGGTAGAATTAATATTTAACAATAGTTATAAATTAACAGATATAAACACAATAAAATATTCTATATATAATACAAATGGATATGCAATAAATGGAGAAGAACCATTCGTACCAAAGCAATTTGTAATAGATGGCAGTGATTCAGTAAATGAATACTATACATATGTATTAAATACTGAATTTGACAAAGCAGGAATATATGTTATAGAAATGCAATTCATTAAAGCTGGAATAGTTGTTGTTGAAGAAACAGTAGAATATGTATATGAGGAAGATTAGAAGGGAGGTAAATAGCTTTGAGAAAGTTAATGGCGGGAAACAAATTAAATTTTGTTTCCTTAACAATCATAATAATTGCAATAATATCTATTTTAGTAGTAATATTATTTCAAGCATTAAAAATAACCAAAACATCTTATAACATTGAATCTCAAAGTGCCTTCCTATATGATAATGAATATAATCCAATAGAAGTAGAAGGCACTGCAAAAATAATGTTAAAATGGGATGGTAATTATTATCTTGAAACAGAAGATAAATCAACTTACAATTTAGGCAAACAAGTTGTTTTAAATAACTCAAACTTAAAACAAGTAGATTTATATGGAACAGTTTATCAAGTAAAAACAGATGGAAGTGTTTTAAAACTATCTGGAAACACAAAAGTAACAGACTTTAACCAAGATAATTTATTTAAACTAGCAGACAGATTATATGCAATAACATCAAACTCAATAATAAATGAAACAGGAAAATTAAACACACAAAAATATTTAATAATAAATATAGACAAAGCAGGAAATACATATTTATTAAACAATGAACTAAATGCAAAAACAATAAACCCAATGATAATACAAACACCTACATTTGAATTTGATGTAGCAAATGAAAAACTAATTTACAATGAAAGTGAAATAGACTTAAAGAAAATAATAGGAAGTACAAACCAATATCAAGAAGTAGAAAATATAGAAATTGCAGCAGAAGATGAAGAACAAGAAAATAATCAAAACCCAATAGAAAATAATAATATCAACAATAATAATACACAAATAAATAATAATAACAATAATCAAAACATACAAAACAATAATAATACAAATAATAATATTGATATAGATATTGACAATAATAATAACAATAATAACAATAATAACAATAATGCAAATATAGACGTTCCAGATGATGAAGAAAAAGAAAAAGTAGAACTTGCAAAAAGTGCTAGCATAAGAGGAATAACCCCTACATCAGTAGGATTAATTGCAAGTTACAACATACAAGATCCAGAAAGTAAATATCAAACAGTATCATTAGAGATAGATGGAGATATAAGTAAAACAATAGCACTTAACAAAAATGAAACATCATATACAGTTACAGGACTTACACCAGATTCAGACTACAGAGTAACACTAGTAACAACACAAATTGTAAATGGACAATCTGTAGAAACAATAGAAGACATAATTACAATAAAAACAGAACCATTAGACATTAATTTAAAAGTAACAAGAATAACAACAAGTAAAGTTTACTTTAATATTAAAATAGACAAAAACTATGTATTTGACAGTAGTGATGTAAGTTTATATGTAGATGGAGATTTAAAACAAACAATAAAAGTAGACATTGATGCAGCAACATCTGAAAATGGTTACACAGCAAGTTTTGACTATGTATATGGAGACTTGAGTGTAATAAAACTTGAAAATATAGTTTATGATGGAGAAATCCAGAACATAGATGTAAGTACAAAATTTAAAAATTAAAATAAGGAAGGAAAGATAAAAAAATGGAATCAATTTTAGTAGCAACATTAGATTGTATAGGAACAATGATAGGTTTTATGTTTTTAGGATTTGGAATTGGAATAGGAATTCTAGGTTCAAAAGTTGCAGAAGCAGTAGGAAGAAATCCAGAAACAAAAAGTGATATTGTACATTCAGTTATGACTATATTAATAGTTATTGCAATATTTTTACTTATATTATTTGCTTTTGTATTTTTATTATTATTCTATAATCCATTAGTTGTATAGGAGAAAAAAATGATAGGAAGTATAATAATAGCCATTTTAGCTTTAATTATAACATTCATATTTACAGTATTTATTTTTAAAAATGTAATAAAAAGAATAAATGACAGTGCAAAAAGATACTTTATAGAAAAATTACAAGCATACAATTATTTAATAGATGAAAAAGAAGAACATATTCAAACATTAAATAATCAGCTAAGAGAAAAAGAAAACTTAATGACAAGAATGCAACAAACTAGTGAAGTAAATGAAGTATTTAATAGTAGCATTGAAGAAAAATTAGAAGAAATGCGTATTTTTAAAGCTAAAATGGAGAAGAATAAACAAGAAGAACTCGTATATAATATCCCTACACCAAAATTCAGAGAAGAAACATTCTTTAGAACCTATAAAGAAATGAAACAAAACTTTAATGTAGATAGTACAAAAGTCATAAAAGAATTTTTACAAAAACATCCAGAAACAAAAGATGATCAAATATATAACGAGTTAAAAACATTTAGAGAACAATTTACACCAAAAGCATTATATGAAATGCTAACATTAAGTAATAAAGAACAATATCAAATTATAAAAGAAGTAATATCAAGTGAAGCAAACCGAATATTAAAATTTGAAAGCAAATTTAATAAAGACAAATTTACAACAACCAAATTAATAGACGAATTAGATGAGCAATTAAAAAAATATAATCCAAACATATATATATATGTTGGACAAACAGATATAAGTTATAACAAATTAGACAGAAGAATAAAAACCAAATTTTTTAAAAACATGTCTGAAGGAGTAATTATATATTACAAAGGAAAAATATATGATTATAGTATATAAAAATTACAAAAGCAATGTTTTCCAAATAATAAACTAGGAAGGAAATAAAAAATGAGTACACATATTGAAAATTTAGTAAATAAAAAAATAGAGCAAATAAAAAATAAAGAAAATGTTTTTGACTCTGGAAAAGTAATAAATGTTAAAGACTATATAATAGAAGTAACAGGATTAGAAAATGTAGGATTTTTCGAAAAAGTAATAATATGGGAAAAAGGAATGGGATATATAAACCAAATAAAAGAACATTCTGTTATAGTTGCAATAGTTAAGCAAAATGCACCAATCCAAGTTGGAGATATAGTAAATGCAACAGGAGAGCAATTTAAAGCAATATTTGCTGAAGAAGGACTAGGAAGAATAGTAGATTTATTTGGAATAGATTTATTAACAGGTAGAGCTTTTGAAAAATTTAAATATATAAACATAGAAAACCCAACTATTCCAATTATGGACAGAAGAGCAGTAAAAAGACCAATGCTTACAGGAATAGCAGGAATAGATTTAATATATCCAATAGGAAAAGGTCAAAGACAACTTATAATAGGAGACAAAAGAACTGGAAAAACACAAATAGCACTAGATGCTATTGTAAACCAAGGCAAAGAAATGAGAAAAACTGGTGATGACATTGTATGTGTTTATATAGCAGTAGGAAAAACTAAAAAAGAAATAAAAAACATATATAATGAATTATTAAAAAGAAATGCATTATCATATACAACAATGTGTGTAGCAACAAATGATGAAACACCACCAGTTGCAAGTTTAACACCATATGTAGGACTATCTATTGCAGAAGAATACATGCATCAAGGAAAAGATGTATTAGTAGTAATAGATGACCTAAAAAAACATGCAGATATATATAGAGAAATAAGCCTAATTTCTGGAAGAACACCAGGAAGAGAAGCATATCCAGCAGACATCTTTTACTTACATGCAAGACTATTAGAAAAAGGATGTCAATACAAAAATGGAGGTTCAATAACAATTCTTCCTATAGTTGAAACAAAAGGAGGAGACATTACAGATTATATATCTACAAATATAATATCTATAACAGATGGACAAATTGTTTTATCTGAAAAAGAATATAGTAGAGGAAACAAACCAGCAATAAACTATGGTGTTTCTGTTTCAAGATTAGGAGGAGCAGTACAAGATGAAGAAATGAAAAAACTTGGAGCAGTAATAAGAAGAAAATTTCTAAGTTACTTAGAAACAAAAGAAGTATATGAATTAGCAAACATGGACGAAATGAGTGAAGAATTAAGAAACAAAATGAAACAAGGAAGAAAAATACAAGAAGCACTAAAACAACAAAAATTCAGTCCATTATCACCAAGTGAAATACAAGAAAGATTTGAACCTTTTAAAGACTAGGGGAAGGATGAGAGCATAAGATGAAAATAAAAAATGTTGTAAAAGTTATGAATTTCCATTCTTTATTAAAAGTTGATAAAGCCAGAAGAACAGCAGAAAAATACTTTAGTTACGAAAGAGAACTAACAGAATTTGCTGATAACATATTAAACAATAGAAATTTATTATTAGACAAAAAAGTATTAAGCTTAAACAGAATGAAAAAACCACTAAACATTTATATAGGAAATGACATGGGATTTTGTGGAAACTTAAACAGTAGTGTAAAAAAAGCAGAAAGAGACAATAAATGTCAAAAAATAATAATAGGAAAAAAAGTAAAAAGTAATGATCCAAGTATAATTTTACAAATAAACAAAGACGAATATGCAAATTATACTGGACAAATTGAAGAAATTTTATATGACACAATAGTAAACAAGAATAACAGTGAAATAAACTTAATTTACAATCATTACTATAATGTAGGACAAATAGAACTAATAAAGAAAAAAATATTACCATTAGATAATCTAAAAACAACAAAAACACATAAAGAAGATTTTACAATAGAAGGAGACATAAACGAAATTTTAACAAATGTTATAGTTTTATATCTATCATATGAAATTAAAGTAGCAATAGAAAATACTTATGCCTCAGAAAATATAACAAGGCAGATGTTAACACAAGAGTCTTTAAAAAAGTTAGATGAAATAGAAATAGAAGAACAAAGAAAAGAAAAGAAAGCAATTAAACAAAAGAGTTTTAAAAAAGTTATAGACAACTTCATAAAACTAAAAAATATTGAAGAATAAAACTTGTAGCAATTAAGAAAGGATTGTTAAAACAATGAAAAAAAACGTAGGAAAAATAATAGAGGTATCAGAATTAAGTGTTAAGGTATTATTATATGACCAAAACATTAGAATTAAAGATGTTTTACAATGTGAACTAGAAGGTCAAATATACAAATTTGAGATAATAGAAATAGATTCAAATATTGCACAAGCTATACCATATTCAAGAGTTGCTGGACTAAAAAAAGGAATAGATGTAGATTTACAAGAAGGAGGAATTCAAATAGAATATTCTTCTAAAATTCTTGGAAAAATATATAATCCATTTGGAGAAACAATTGATGACCAACCAAATGATAGTCTAAGAAAAAGAAATATATATGATAGAAATCTATCAGTTGAAGAAATATCAATTGATAACCAGCCATTATGGACAGGTATAAAAGCACTAGACTTTTTCTCTCCATTGCAAAAAGGATACAAAATGGGATTACTAGGAGGAGCTGGTGTAGGAAAAACAGTACTAATAAAAGAAATAATAAACAATGTATACAAAAAATTCAGATCAAATGCAATCTTTTGTGGTATAGGAGAACGTTCACGTGAAGGAAAAGAACTTTATGATGAAATGCAAGCAGATAACTTACTAGAAAAAATGTCAATGGTATTTGGACAAATGGGTGAAAGTCCATGTCAAAGATCAAAAGCAATATACTCTGGACTAACACTTGCAGAATATTTAAGAGACGAACAAAACCAAGATGTATTATTATTTGTGGACAACATATATCGTTTCATACAAGCAGAATCAGAAATCTCTACAGAAATGAAAAGAATACCAATAGAAAACGGATATCCAACAACAATGGCAACAGACATAAGTGAAGTAGAAGAAAGAATAAACTCAACAAATAAAGGATCAATAACATCATTCCAAGCAATATATATACCAGCAGATGATATAACTGATGAAGCCGTACAATCTGTAACAACACACTTAGACGGACAAATAGTACTAGACAGAAAAGTTGCAGAAAAAGGACTATATCCAGCAATAAATGTATTCAAATCAACAAGTAAAGCAGTAGATCCAGAAAAAGTTGGAGAAAAACACTATAACCTAGTACAAGAAACACTAAGATATCTATCAAGATATCAAGAACTAGAAGAAATAATAGCAGTACTAGGAATAGATGAACTATCAGATGAAGACAAAAATATATTCTATCGTTCAAGAAAACTAAGAAACTATTTCACACAACCAATGTTTGTATCAGAAAACTTTACAGGAATAAAAGGTGAAATGGTAGATATTGCAGACACATTACAAGATGTTGAAGACATATTAAATGGTAAATATGATGATATAGATGAAGAAAAATTATTATATAGAGGTAAGCTAAATGGCTAAAAAAAGAACATTTGAAGAAAATATAGAAGAAAATAACAATGATAAAATGATAGTAAAAATTTTAAGTTTAGAAAATGGCTTAAGACAATATGATGATATAGATTTTATAAGAATAACAAGTGAAGACTATAACCTATTAATAATGAAAGATTACTTACCAGTTATTGGAGAAATTAAAGGAAGCATAGAATTACAAAATTCTGAAAGAGAATCTATAAAATTAGATAATATAATAGCATATTATATGAGTTCACACAATGAATTTAAGCTATTTATAAAATAAACTGAAAGGAGATAATGTTAGTATATATGCTAACATTTATTAAATAATGGAAGCAATTCTATACAATTTAGGAAACATATTAACACCAATAATAATATTTTTAGGAATAGTACTATTTATTGGAATAATTATATATATAATAACTGCAAAATTTGATATACACAAAAAATCAATAAGATATTGTGGACTATTAAGTGGATTTAATAACAAGCAAATTATTATATTATCTGCAATAATGATAAGAACATTTCTAGAACTATATTTAGTCTTTAGATATGAAGAAAATGTATATATATATTTAGCAATGATATTTTTTGTAGACTTAGTATATATAGTATTATTGCATAAAAATATATTATTTGAATTAATAAATATAATAGCTCAAATAATAATATTATACTTAATTAACACATTAAAAGAATATAGCATAGAAATAATAGACCAAATGTATTTAACACAAGTAATAATTGTCCTAATGATATTTATAACACTATACTCAATATATTTTGCACTAAAAAACTTTGATAATCTACTATCAGAGAAAAAAAATACCAAGGGAGTAAAAACATCATCTAAGTCTGCTAAAAAAATAGATACAGAAAAAACACAAAGTGAAAAAGTACAAGTAGAA
>ERZ1643249.1317-NODE-1317-length-25150-cov-27.293525_pt1 | contig 25150 bp, 16 predicted proteins | sample MGYA00579263_ERZ1643249 | MGnify/ENA primary metagenome ERZ1643249 (study PRJEB29033, sample SAMEA4952264) | chicken gut metagenome | biome: Broiler Chicken; feature: Gastrointestinal Tract; material: Caecum | place: Ireland | collected 2018 | study: Broiler...
ATCCTTCCATCAATAAAAGAGTAGTTCTGTTCTTCGGTCATTTCCGCTGCACGGAGGTATTCACCATTCTCAAACGCCTTTTGCCAGTTCTCCATTGGCGGCTGCTTCGCCGGCTCCTGGTGAACCGGCTGCGGTGGATGCAAGTGCTCATGGATCAGGCGCAGGGTATCTTCATCGAATTTCTGCGCTGCATCCACAATAAGTTTGCCGCTGTCATCCACCACCGCATAGGCCGCAGCATTCTTCATCTGCTCATTCTGCATCAGGAAGAATTGATTGCCGTCAACGATTACATCGTCACAGGCCAACCAGGTGCCCGGCTTCCCTTCAATCCGATAATCTCTCGTGTCCATCGAGACAAGGGTGCCAGAAGAGTAGAGACGAAGAAAATCGGCAAGAGCGATCAGCTTGCCCTTATCAACGAAATATGAAGAGACTTCACCGGCCCGGTTCATCACAATTACATCGCTGACGCTGATGGTGTGTCCTTTAAATGTGCGCGGCAGTTTTATCCTGAATCGCTGAGCGATGGTTTCCGCCGTATCGCTTGGGGCCATTTGAGAGAGATATACCTGCTGATAGTTCGCCACATCAACCCTGAATCCGTTTTGCAGCAATTCGTCATAAGAACGGAATCGCAGATGCCGGTATGCCGCGTCCTCCTTGACCTGATAGACTGCAAATTGGTTGACGTTCACTCGTCCTCATCCCCCTGGCGGTAGGGCTCCAGATCAAGCTGAGCAAACTGCTCATCCGGCATACGCTTCATCTTCTCAATGGTGCCGGTCACGATTTTTACCAGTTCAGTATCCTTTTGAATGAAAGGAAGGATTTCTTCAATCTTGCCAATCGTGGCCTTACGGTTCTCCGCTTCAAACATCGCCATCACGATGTATTCATCTTTATTGAAAGCGATCATCCTCATAATTCTGGCTCTCCTTTCCTGTGCGTGTGTGCCTTCTTCGGCTCCCCTGTTTTCTCCTGTGCTTTTTGCTTTGCTTGGCGATTGCGCAGCGCCTGAAGGACAGATTGTCGTTCACCAGTTTCCTTCGCAGGTTTACCTCGTTCCTGCTGACGTGATAATAACCCATCCAAATCCGTAATCGCCTTTTGCACCAGAGGGCTTTCTTGGTAATGTGGAACCAGGGCAATCAAGTCCCGTGAGATAACGCAGCCCCGCATCAGCTCATAATCGCCATCGTAGCCGCTTCCATCCTCCAGCCGAAAGCCAATTCCCTTAATTCCATTGCGCCGTTCGTCGGGGATGGCCTGATACAGGGAAAATGCTTCGTCTAAAGTCAAATTGTCATGGTATTCACCCAAGACGGGGTACTCCATACATTCGGCCACAAAGAAGGAAATGGACGGTTCGGGACGCTGCTGATCGCTATCGTGAACAACTGGCTCTACTGCCGTTTCCTCTCGATATTGCACGCTTAATTCAGTTGCTTTCTCCTGTGCCTCCTGCGCCGTGTCAAATAAAAGCACCTCGCCATCGGCACGGCAATACTGCGCAGTCAACTTATCATAAACCGCAAATGGTTTTTCAAACTCATCCGAAACATCAAAGACCATGTAACGGTCGCCCACCAAGAATTCTGGTGTAATAGGAAGACCAGCATCAATGCAGCATTCAGCAATGGCCTCTCTGGCACCTTCATCAAAACCATGCCACAAATCTTCCGCAAACAGCGTCCCATCGTCATCAACAATCACCTTGGCGACCGAATCGCCGTAGGTTTCATGCTTAAGTAGGAAGAATTGTCTGCCGTTCAGTTCCTGCATTTCAACCGGGTGCCAGGTTCCTTCGTGCCCCTCTACTTCAATGCCCTTTGTGTCCATCGTAATAGGGCCATCCAACGGATAGATCGTCTCATTCGTATGTACTTGGCCATCCGGGCTCAGATGCGGCAGGAAATCTTTCAATTCCTGAAAGCTCAGGCTGTCTACATAGTATGCACTCAGCACTCCATCCCTGTTAAGCACAATCACATCGCTGATCGAGAGCGAAGGGCCATCAAAATCCGGTTGGCGTTCCTGATTTAATCTGGCATAAATGCTTTCCAGCGTATCAGCCGGGTACAGGTGTGCGGTGTAGACAAGATGGTAGTTTTCACGTTCAACCGAATATCCTTGACGTTGAAGAGCGTTCATACTCAGATGCAATAGATCTTCAGTAATAGGGCTGTCAATTTTGAGTTGGTAAACGCCATATCTGTCCACGTTTTCCAGCAGCAGCTTCGCTTCCCTCAGGCTCTGCAATTCGGGGTGAGACTGCATTTCCATTTGCAGTCGTCTGGCATTCTCCAATGCCTCGGTGGAAATCTGAAAATAATCAGAACCAAATTCAATCTCTAATCGGTGTTTGGCAGCAACCGGGAGCAGATTGGTTGTAATCAGGTAAATGGTCTCCCCTGCATCAAAAAGTTGCAGCGCCTCATCCTTCTCCAAAATGCTCATGGGCGGATGGAGATAGGCCATGTCCTCGGTATACTCATCATCCAAATGCTCCAGTTCATAATCCCAATCAGCTTTTCGGATGCCGAAGATGCCTTCGTGTTCCTGGATCATCTCCCGGCTCGAAAACGTGCCGGCGGTTCCGTCAGGTTGCAGGCAATATACCTTAAACCCAGCCCGGTGCATCTCCAGTGCTTTCTCCTGCGTCAGCGGATACATATCGTCCTGCCGGTATCCATAGGCGTGCATTTCCGAAAGCCCAATTTCGCGGTCAGGCAAACGGTCAATCTGGTCTTGCACTTCCCGCAGCACCCGCACAACGGCAACCGGATCAGTGTTATAGATTGCCTGCTCCAATTTCCGAATCATCTGGCGGGCCAAATCAGGATCATCATATTTTTGGGCGTAAGTGACGATCAGATATTCTTCCTCCTGATTGATCGGAAATCGCTGTTTTGCTTCCTCCACCAGCATTTGCGCCTGCTGCTCCGCTGATTTCATCGGCTCTGCGTTGCTCAGCCTATCCTGTTTTTCTGGCATTTGTATCTACCTCCACTTCTTTAGACCATCGTGTTTTCATCTCATGCGGGTATTGATTTTCCTGTTTAGGCTTACGGACTCCGTTCCATTCCAAACCACCTGCCCGCCCATCGCAGTGAAAGCCGGCAGCTTTCAGCGATGTGCCCGGCTCGCTTTCCAAAATGTACGTAATCACTTTGTGGTAGCCCATTGCTTTCGCGGCGCGGCAGGATGCGCCGTACAACATGCTGCAAGCATTCTTTGTACCGTCCGTGCAGACGCGGTTAACCTCCAGCGTAAAACCGTCATCCAGGCGGCGACTGACCGGCCTGCCACAGATCACAACCCCCACCAGTTTTTCACCATCAGCCACGCCGATAGAAAATTTGTGACCAACCGAAGGTTTATGGTGACGATGGTATGCCTGGACAAAGGCGTTTGCCTGACGCAATGTAATTGGTATCAATTTCAGCAAATAGCATCATCTCCTTCACAAAAAGGACACCGCCAGAGGGTTTGACAAGCTGTCTCCCTCTGGCGGTGTTGTAACAGTTTACAGTTCCTGATCCTGTGTCTTTTTCGGGGCCGTTTTTGCTCCCTGACCTTCCCTGTGGGACGCCTGCTTATCATGGAGCCGTGCGAGGACAGAGCCGCCCTTTGCAGGGCGGTCAGTTTGGGCCGGTTTACGCTCACCTGCCTGTTCCGGCTGTGCATGGGCCTGCGGAGCGTGTTCTTCATCCACAGGCTCAGAGGAATCATCCAGTGCAACGGCCTCACTGCCACCGCGCTCATCCATGTTCAAAAGCGCGATGAGTACCGCCAACCGCGCCGACTTTTCCTCCAGTTCTGCCGCCTGCGGGAAAGGTCTCTTTACCTCTTCCCGTGCAGCCTCCAGCTGCGCCTGCAGGGTTTCGAGTTTAGATTCTGCCTCGGGCAGCTTTTTCTCAATACTGGCTAGGACATTATTGATGCGCTGAATATTGCCCAGCGGGTCTTTGCCAACCTCAATGGTATAACTGCACTGACGTTTTACCATCAGCATGAATTTCTGGTTAAAGGTGTCATAACTCGCCACCAGTGCGAACCCATGATATTCACCGATCTGACCAGCAGTATTGACCGCCTTCATTCCGGCACAGGCCGCCACAATCGCGGTGCCCGCCTCCTTTTTGTCGGTATAGGTCTTTCCCCCCACTTTCATCACAAATTCATCTTTGTCCTGTTCCAGATACGGTTTCACAGCTTCCAGGTCGGCTTTCAGTCCGGCAACCCGCTCTTTAGCCGCAGCGATCTCCATCGGGTAGCGTTTGGCAATGTCGGATTCCAGACGGTAAATTTGGCTGGTGTGGCTGGCTTTCAGCAGTTTCAGTTTACTCACCTGAATATCCAAATCCATTTTCTCCTTGATGTACGGATTTCCCGTAGCCAGTGCCTTGATTTCCGCGTAGGAAAGCGCAGTATCGTCCACATCCTCCGCAGACCGCACCGGTGACTTCGACGTCATAATCTGGCTGATAAACTTCTGCTTGTTCTCCAAAAGCTGCCACATGTAAGCGTCAAATGTATTTTCGGTGACGTAACGGAAGATCTGAACTACTTCATTTTGGTTACCCTGGCGAAGGATGCGACCCTCCTGCTGTTCCAGATCAGACGGCTTCCAGGGGCAATCCAAATGGTGCAAGGCAATCAGCCGATCCTGAATATTAGTGCCAGCACCAAGTTTTGGCGTGGAACCCAACAGGATGCGCACCTGACCAGAACGAACTTTTGCAAACAGCTCCGCCTTTTTGGCCTCTGTCGTTGCCTCATGGATAAAGGCGATTTCTTCCCTGAGGATTCCTTTTGCCACCAGTTTGTCCCGAATATCATCGTAGACATTAAAGCTGCCGTCCCCTTTGGGCGTGGACAAGTCGCAGAAAATCAACTGGGTAGAACGTGCTTCCGCCGTTTTCTGCCAGATCGAAAAGGCGTTCTTTACGCAGTGATTCACCTTGCTGTCAGGCTCATCCGGCAGAAGGTCATTCAGCAGCCGCTGATCCAGCGCGCATTTTCGGCCATCGTTTGTGATCTTGAGCATGTTATCCGTCCTTGGATCAACAGCACCGGCACGGACGGCTTCTGCCCGTTCTGCAAAACTGGCCACCATGTCCTGCTGGATTTCACTGGGTTTTAAGACCACATTGATGTACTCAGCCTGCGGTACTGGCAGGCGCAGCATATCTGCTGTGCGGACATCCGCCGTTTCCTTGAAAACTGAAATCAACTCAGGGAGATTAAAAAAGCGGGCAAACCGCGTTTTCGCACGGTAGCCCGTTCCTTCCGGTGCCAGCTCAATCGCCGTCACTGTCTCTCCAAATGCTGCGGCCCAGGAATCAAAATGCCCTAGCCCCATTTTCTGCAGGGTATCGTATTGCAGATACCTCATAATGGTGTAAAGTTCCACCATCGAATTGCTGATGGGTGTGCCTGTGGCAAAGGTTATGCCACGGCCCCCGGTGATCTCGTCCAGGTACTGGCACTTCATAAACATATCCGAGCTTTTTAGCGCATCCGTCTGGGAAATGCCGGCCACATTCCTCATTTTTGTATACAGGAACATATTTTTGTAGAAGTGGCTCTCGTCCACGAACAGTCGGTCAACGCCTAACTGCTCGAATGTGACCACATCATCCTTACGTGTCTGGTCGTTCAGCTTGCGCAGCCGCACCTCCAGTGACTTTTTGGTTTTCTCCATCTGCTTGACGGTAAAACTCGCCCCGGCGCTCGACTTTGCATCCTCGATTGCCACCGTAATATCGTCAATCTGACGCTGGATCGTGGCCATCTGGCGTTCCCGTGAAAGCGGGATGCGTTCAAACTGGCTGTGCCCGATGATGACGGCATCATAATTGCCAGTTGCAATCCGGGAACAGAACTTTTTACGGTTTGCCGGTTCAAAATCCTTCTTCGTTGCCACCAGGATATTTGCGCCGGGATACAGGCGCAGGAAGTCGCTGCCCCATTGCTCCGTCAGGTGGTTGGGCACTACAAACAGGCATTTCTGTGCCAGCCCCAGGCGCTTACTCTCCATACCGGCGGCAATCATCTCGAAGGTCTTGCCTGCCCCAACACAGTGGGCCAACAGGGTATTTCCGCCATACAAGATATGGGCCACCGCATTTTTCTGGTGCGGCATCAGAGTGATTTCCGGCGTCATTCCGACAAAACGGATGTGAGAGCCGTCGTATTCCCGGGGACGGATGCTGTTAAACCTACGGTTATAGGTCTGCACCAGATCTTCCCGGCGATCCATATCCCGGAAAATCCATTCCTTGAACGCTGCTTTAATGGCATCCTGTTTCTGCTGTGCCAGCATGGTCTCATTCTTGTTGAGAATGCGCCGCTCGTTTCCGTCTATGTCACGAACCGTATCATAGATTTTGGTATCCCGCAGATTCAGGGCATCTTCCAACAGCCGGTAAGCATTGGCCCGGGTGGTACCATATGTCACTGTGACCAGAGGATTGTTTACATCCCGGCTTTTACCCGACACATTCCATGCGCCGGACACCTCGGAATACGAAACCGAAATGACCCTGCCCGCCATATACCACGGGGTATTGAACGTATCCTGCATGAATTCCTGAATATATTCCGGCTTAATCCAGGTTGCGCCAAGGCGCACCTCAATTTCGGAAGCATCCAGGTCTTTGGGCTGTACGCGCTCCAAATACGCCACATTGATGGCGAACTCCGGGTGATTTTCTGCAAACTGCCGCGCCACATCCAGCTTTTCACGGACATTGCCGGAAAGGTATTCATCGGACATTTCCCACTGATCGGTCAGAGGATTTTTGAAAATGACACCCGACAGTTCCTCCGTGATCTCATCCTCAGTTTTCCCTGCCAGCTGCGCCATGAACGGCAGATCCACCTTTGCGCGCTCCCCAATGGATACCGCCAGAGCCTCGCTGGCCGTATCTACGCTGGTCACTGCTTCTGGCCGGCGGATGGTGCGCTTGGTGAAAATATCGGCTTTCCGCTTCAGTTTTCCCTCTTCATCCAAAATTTCCAGAGAAGAGAGAAGGCAATAGCTGCTGTCCTGTGAAAAAGCGCGCCGGTTTGCACTGCTACTGATTAACCCGTACTGCGCTGTAAACGAATCATAAGCCCGGTTCAGTTTATCCTGGGCGATGGTCAGTTCAGCATCGGAGCAGTTTTCCATCTGCATATTGAGCAGGTTTTGGGTCAGGTCTCTAAGCTCAATCATTCCGAGAACCCGTTCCGTAGTTGCCGCCGGCAGCTCCATCAGGTTCATCCGGGAATTTTCACGATAGTAGACTTGGCCGTCCACGTTGGCAAAGCTGAAGTTCTTCACGGCCGGGTCTGCCGGAATGGACGTATCCGCACCTTCCAGTTCGGATTCATCCAGCTCAGGTTCAGTGATTTGCCCCTGAATGTGGGAAATAGCCGCTTTCAACTGTTCGGCCAACGCCGCGCCTTCGATGGGTTTCACCGTTGTCTCCTGTTTTCCGTATTGTGTGTTTTCCGTTGAAAACGTCCCCAAAACCATTTCAGGATGACTGGCAAAGTACGAGTTGACGTTATACCCTTCCTCGGTGGTGCCAAGATGCACCCAGTCCGGTTCCTCCAATGCTGCCCGGTCACGTTTCTGGAGGAAGAGAATATCCGCCACCACACCGGTGTTGGCGTTGCGCATAAAGGCATTGTCGGGCAGCCGGATGGCCCCCAGCAGATCAGCCCGCGCAGCCAAATACCGGCGAACGGAATCATTCTGCTTGTCCATCGTGCCAGAAGAAGTGATAACCGCCACTACGCCGCCAGGGCGTACCAGGTCAAGACTTCGCGCAATAAAGTAATCATGGATCAGAAAATTGTGACGGTCATACCGCTTATCCAAAACCTTATAGTCACCGAACGGAACATTCCCAACCACACAGTCAAAGAAACTGTCCGGGAACTCGGTTGTCTCAAAGCCCTGGATGGCAATCTGGTTTTTCTGGTACAGCTGTCTGGCGATCCGGCCGGAAATGCTGTCCAGCTCAACGCCGTACATTTTCAGCCCATCCATACTCTGCGGCACCAAGCCCATAAAGTTGCCGATGCCGCAGGCCGGTTCCAGCACGTTGCCTGTGCGCAGCCCCATCTGCTCCAGCGCAGCATACATTGCTTTGATAACGGTGGGAGAAGTATAGAAGGCGTTGAGGGTAGAAGCCCTGGCCTCCCGGTACTCGTCCGGGGTCAGCGCCGCTTTGACCTCAGCATACTCCTTCGTCCAACTGGCGTTATCCGGGTCAAATGCCTGGGAGATGCCGCCCCAGCCGACAAACCTGGACAAGATTTCCTGTTCCTCCGCCGTGGCAAGTCGGCCCTCTTCTTCCAGTGTTTTCAACAGATGAATGGCGTCCATGTTTGTACGGAACTTTGCTTTCGGGCCGCCAGCGCCCAAGTCATCATCAGTGATGTGAAAATTGCGCTTTTCCTGGGTCACTGCCGGTTGGGTGGGTGGTGCCTTTTCTCCCGGCGAATCGCTGGTTTGGGTAAACGGTTCTAACGGCAGCCGGTATTCCTTCCGCGCCGCGTTGATTTCTTCCGGCGTCATAACATGGCCGGTCAGGGGAAGCAGCATCCCGTCATAGGCAACGCGCTCATTTTTGCGCACCCGGTCTTCAATATCCGCGATCAGCTGCATCTGCTCCACAGAAAAATCCGAGTTCAGCATCGGCAGAAGGTTCAAGTTCTTCTGGGCCGCCGCATAGATCACATCCATCTGTTCGCCGGAGAAATCCTCGTAGGTATACCGGGATTGCTGGATAGCAATGAATACCTGTTCTTCGGTTGCAAAATCAAACTGGGGTTCTTCCTGCTCGTAGAGTGTGCGGACAAACTCGACCGGTTCTTCCCGAAAGAGCGGATACCGCGCCTCCCGCGCCATCGTCATGTCCTGCAGGCTGACTTTTCCACGCGCAAAGTCCACCATGTCCACGCGGAACTCCCGGCCGTCGATATGCACCGTCGCGTCAATGGGCAGATAATCTTTTCCACTTAAGTATTTGATCTGTGCGTGGGTGCCGTCATCCTGTTCCCCGTAAAGGCAGACATTTTCCCCTTTGCTCCACAGTTCTCTGGAATAGTATACCCACTGGTTTGCAGGGAATCCTGTCACCTCTACCACGCCGCCATGTTCCAGCGGCTTTTCCAGCACTTGGCTGCCCAGTATATCGGCGGCGGTTTTTGCGTCCTCGCCAAAGAACAGGTAGTTTCCATCCAGCTCAAAACCGACCAGGGAATTGGGGTATTTTTCTTTTGCGGCATTGTACTCATTTTGCGTCGCCACCTGCATCGGTGGCAGAATCTGCGGTTCCGGTTCCAATCTTTGCTCCTGCACCTCCACTTCCTGCGCGTCAGGCCGATGGGCCAACAGGGTCTGTCTAGCCTCTTCCTGCGTATCAAAGGGGCCTGCCGTACCGGCCCCCATCCCCAGCTCTTCGTCAAACCCGTAATGGTTATAGAACTTGCCGTTGGGATAGCGGATGATGGCAATATCTTCGGTATATCCATCCTGCATTGCCGTGGTGGAATGGTAACGGGCCACAATGCCATTTCGTGTAACACCAGAAAGATCTTCCTGATTGTCACCATTGCTTACTTCGTTCTGCACTTCGGGCGGTTCCTTCACCGGGGCAGGCGTTTCCTCCATGCTTCTCACGGGTTCACTGCTGCCCAGCAAATCAAACAGAGAAATCTGCCTGCCGGAAACGTTTTGCAGATCAGGTTCTTTTTTAGGCTCCGGGAAGATGGTAAAAGTACCGTCCACATACTGATGCACCTGGGCCAAGATTGCAGCGCGTTCCTCATAGCCATCGAAATCCAGAGGCAGCGCCGCAAGCGCCTGATCCATTGCGGTCAGCAACTGCTCCGTCTGGTCAGCGTCGGCAAGAACTTTGGGCAGTTCAATTCTCGCTTCCTCATGGAAGGATGCCTCTTTAAAAGGGCGCACAATTTCGTCCGGCAGGCCATTGTAAAAGCGCAGGATGCGGTTGGTCATCCATTCCCGTTCGTATTCCGGCATCCGCGTATAGTCGCTCGGTTTTAAGAATTCGTTTTGCTGAATCAGCTGATCTACCCGCAGCGCCACTTTCGGCCATTTCAGAGACACCGATGCGTAGGGCGTAGTGTAACTTCCCCGTGCCAGCGAAAGACCTTTGGCCCCATATTCCGCTTGGGAATCATCCGCCCCGGAAAGAGCGTGGCTGCTCCCGCCTTCCCCATACTGGCGACGAAGAAAATCAGCTTTCTCCTTGTCAGTGTGCTCCCCGATAAAATATGCATAAATGGTCAAACGGCCATCGGAATAGAGGCCGCCCTGCGTCAGGAAGGCATCCACTTCATCTTCAGTGATGAAACGGCCATGCCCCTTCCAGGAGAAGCCCTCCCTGGCCTGATAAGGAATCGCCTGTCGCGAAAGTTTTTGGAATTCCCTGAAAACGCGATCCGGCTCATAATGGCGGAATCGAATCAGAGATGTATCCTCGGCATATGCCACCGCCAACCGTTCAAGGCATTTGTTCAGATCTGCCACATACTCCGGCGAATCCAGCAGCCGCGTCAGCCGCTCGAACATTTCAGGAAAACTGCCCTGGAATACGGAAAGATCATCAAAGAAGCGTTCTGCTACGCCATCCGCCAGATCGCGCTCCATATAGATTAAGACCTCGGCGTGTTCCTTGAGGGCGTTGCTCCGCGCCGCGTCCAGCAATGCTTGGGGCGCATATTCACCCTGGGCAAGCAGCTGCCTGATCCGACCGCTCACATCTTCCCATGACAGAAACGCCTTATCCAGGATTCTGTCCTTGACAGTATGGCCGACTGCGATTTGCATCCCCAGTTCATCCCACCAGACTACATATTCGCGGCCATCCATGACAAAGCCCTTGCCGCCAACGCCGTATTCGCGCTTGACAAACTCAGCGTATTCTTCCGGTGTCTGGTCGATCATAAAGTTATAGATCAGCCGAAGGTGGCTTCTGTCCCGGTTGCCACCGCTGCGAAGGACTTCATCCACCACATCCGCAGGAATAGCGATCTCCCCCGCATACAGCGCGGCCTGCCGTTCTTCAATGGCCCGCTTCTGGCTGTCAACTGTCGGCAGTTCAGGCAAAATTAAAGCAGAGGCGATTTCTTCCTCTGCTTCACTCAAATCCTGTTCAGTTGTTTCAGGAATCAGCTGTATACCAATTCCGTCAGAATGCTCTCCTCGGCCATCGCCTGCAGGCTGTTCATGTGCGCCACCCAGGCCAGCTGATTCTTCTCCTTGTCCGGGGCTGGATACTGTTTCAGCAGCCCCGTCATCAGTACGTCCATCCGCTCCTCGGCGGCCTTCTCGATCTCCAACAGGTGTTGATTCAGTTTGCCCGTCAGCAGCATGCTCTGATACCAGTTCTGCCGGTTCTCCTTCAGGAACGTCCTGCGCAGCATCCCATACTTGCCCAGCTGCACCGGTTCCTCCTGTACGGCCAGGTTCGGAAACAGATATTCTCCCTTGCGATGATACGTCAGTTCCATGTTCAAATCCTCCTTCAGATGGCTGTGTTTGTGGTTCTTGTTTGCTTTCGCGCTTTAATGTGCTAAATCTTTCATTTACAGTATACAAGCTGTCAACGGATTTTTCAAGCTGTTTCGCCAAATTTTCTCGTTCGATACGGCGCATCTCCCGGCCAATGTCTCGCAGCACCGGCTCGGACAGACTGCTGGTGGCGTTCCCCAGGAAGGTCAGGGCCGAAAGACGGTTGAAATCCGTCACGGGGATGAAGTCGGATTCCTCCAGTTCCTCCATCGGGTCGATGCTACAGCGGCGGCAGAGTGTATAGTAGATGCTGTATTCCAGCATGGTGCGAAATTCTACCCGAAGGTTATCTTCGTCCAGTTCTTCCAGGAAGGTTCCTCTGGTTTCGTAAGAAAGCCCTTCCATCGCGTCTTCCAGATTTTCCTCGCTCACCTGCCTGGCAATCGCCATCAGGGCCAGGGGCAGAGTGTCTGCCGATTCATCCAGCCCATAAGCGTCTGTCAGGTGGGAAAGGATGGCATCATGGTGCGACTCCTGCATCACCCACAGATAGGGTTCCCTGGCCCCTTTGACCGGGTGGGTATCGGAAATGTCAAAGACGTACCGCAGCCGAAGCCGGGGGCCGGTATCGTCCAGCAGAGCAATGCCTTTCGCGCCACGGTTGACCCAGCGGTTCATCTTACTGTTCCACAGTTCCAACTCCGCACAGGCTGTCGCGTTGGTGCGCTGGGCATGGATCAGAAGATTGTCCTGGAACGAATATCGGTACAGCCTTGCGGCGGTATCCAGATACCCCATCCAGTCACGGGGCGACCGGCTTACTTCCTGGGCGTGGAGTTCAGCCAAAGCCTGAATTGATTGTATTTGTGCCATATATGCCTCCCGTCTTATTCAAAATGAAATCCCGGCAGGGATAGCGTCGCCTGCCGGGATTTTCACGGTTACTTCTTTTTGCCTGTTGCCTTTCCCTTCTTGGCGTTATTGGGCTTCGGGAATGAAAGGGAGAAGGCAGGCCGTTCATTTTCGATTTTCATCACCAGATCGGCGGCGAAGGTGCCGTACTTCTTGGCTGAATAGAGATCGTTGACATGAGTTTTGCCGGTTTTGAGCAGATCGGCAGCCATCTTCTTATCAATGGTTTTCCGCATATTGGCGAGGAAACGGTTCTCTTTCCAAAGCGCAAAGCGACAGGATTTGTCGGAGCAGTAGAAGTTCTTCACGCTCTCATACACAGGCTTGCCGCAGATCGGGCAGTTTCCGATGCTGACCCGTGAATCAAACCGCTGGCGTTCCGCTTCGGGGCTGGCATCGCATCCGTCCAGCACCATCGTCAACAGATTGCAGATACCCTGGATGAAGTCATCTGCGGACACCTCGCCGCGCTCAATACCCAGCAGGCGGTTCTCCCACTCAGCGGTTAGCGCCGCCGATTTCAGATAGTCCGGGATCACGCCGATCAGCTCCATCCCGTCTTTGGTCGGAATAATCCGTTTGCCTTTGCGAACCGCATAACCGGAGTTTAGCAACTTTTCGATAATGCTGGCCCGTGTGGCGGGTGTGCCCAGCCCCTTTTTCTCGGTGTCGGCGTCAAATTCCTTGTTGCCGGCAGTCTCCATCGCGGATAGCAGGGTATCCTCGGTATATGCCTTGGGCGAGGAGGTGAAGTGCTGGCTTTTGTTGGCTTGCACCGATGCAAGTTCCATACCTTCGGTCAGGGAAGCGGGAATTTCCGTCTTGTCCTCATTTTCTCGTACCTTATTATAATAGGTACGAAACGCATCCTCGATAGCCTGGTATCCCGGCTCCAGCACAACTTTGCCTTTGGCTTTAAACGTAGCCTCTTCGCACAGTACCTCAACCGCCGTCTCCTCATAGGTGCAGTCGGGCGATACTGCCTGGGCAAGCCGCTGGCCAATCAGGTTAAAGATGTTTTTCTGCTTTTCCGGCAGCTGCGAAAGGTCTGCCCGCATAGCATCCTGGGTTGGCAAAATTGCGTGGTGGTCAGTCACCTTGGCATTGTTCACCAGGCGGCTGACCCACGCCGCGTCAGGTGCAGCGGAGAGGAACGGCAAAATCTTCGGCAGATCAGAAAGCAGTCCCTGCACCGTCCCGGCCATATCCTCGGTGATGTACTGGCTATCTGTCCTGGGGTAGGTCACCAGTTTGTTCTCATACAGCTCCTGAAGGGCTTCCAGCGTTTCCTGAGCCGTGTAGCCAAAGAAGCGGTTTGCTTCTCTCTGCAGGGTGGTCAGGTCATAGAGTCGGGGCGGTTTTGCCGTTTTCTTGGTCTTTTCCAGTTTTGTCACTGCCGCCGATTTTCCCTGGCACAGCTGCACCAGATGATCGGCTTCGAATTCCACCTTGATCGGCTCTGAGGTAACGGTCAGGCCGTCACCGCTCAGCGAAACCTTATAATAAGGTTCCCGCACGAAATTGTCCATTTTATGCTGGCGTTCCACCAGCATAGCCAGGGTCGGAGTCTGCGCTCGCCCGATGACCAACCGCTTGTAGTATCTGGTGGTGAAGGCCCGCGTTGCGTTCATCCCCACCAGCCAATCGGCCTTCGCGCGGCACTCCGCCGCCTGGAAGAGATGGTCATAGTCACTGCTGTCCTTCAGGTGTGCAAACCCATCCCGGATGGCTGTATCCTCCATACTGGAAATCCAGAGACGTTTGACCGGCGCTTTACTCCCCGCCAGGGCGTACACCCTGCGGAAAATGGATTCACCCTCGCGCCCGGCATCACAGGCGTTGACAACGTAGTCGAGATCAGACCGGTTCAGCAGTTCAGAGAGCGCCTTAAACTGCTCTTTTTTCGCTTCCGCTACCGCAAGCCGCCAGGTTTCCGGGATGATGGGCAGATCTTCATAGTGCCAACGCTCATACTTTTTGTCATAGGCGTTGGGTTCTACATATTCCGCCAAATGCCCCAGGCACCAACTGACCAGATAGCCGCCGCCTTCAAAGTAGCCTTTCTTTCGGCTGGTTGCGCCAATGACCTTGGACAGGCTGCCGGACACACTGGGTTTTTCTGCAATCACTAAAATCATAGTACCCTCCTAAAAATCGTGGAGGGCAGCCATACCGGCCGCCCTCCAGGTGGTTTATGTCACATTACAAATTTTCATCCGAATCGGCGTCCGCATCTTCATCGGTATCCGCCGTTTCATCTTCGTTGATGGTTTCCAGACCGTCGCTGATTTCCATGTTCTCGCTTTCGGATTCATCCGCCTCATGCTGGGGTTTATAAATCTTAAAGTAGAAGTAAGCACCCACACCGCCAAGAGCGGCCAGCAGGATCACCACAAGAAGGATGGACATTCCATTGGACGATTCCTCCTCAACCTCCACCGGTTCCTCCGTCGGAGCAGGTTCCTCTACCGGTTCCACCGGCTCCTCCAGGACTACGGTTCCCTGGGAAGTCTCTTCATCCGCGCCCTCCTCGATAAAATCCTGAAGGTCGGCTTCATCGATCATGGAGAGCATATACACATTTTCGGTATTCTGACTGCGGTCAATGACCAGGAAGAAGGTGTTCCCGTTGGCCGTGGTCACGGTGAAGAATTCTTTGCTGGAATCATCAGTAATATCGTCCAGAACTTCGCCGTTGCCAGGGATGGAAAAGGACGTGTCTTCCTCCACCGTCTCCTCAATGACCGGTTCCGGGGTGGGCGTGGGTTCGGCTTCCGTCTCAGGCTCCGAATAGGCGAAAGCCGTCACTGGGCAAAGCATCAGCGCCATGCAGAAGGTTACCAAAAGCGACAACAGATTCTTCTTTTTCATTGCTTCAATCCTCACTTTCTGACGCCGCATCCGGCGTCTCGTTGTCAAAGCCGGATTCTTCATCATCGAAGTCCGGCAAATTTTCCGGGATAACATCCTCCGGTGGAGCATCGGCGCCACCGGAGGATGCTGCGGGCCGCAGTTCCACCGTGCCGTTCTGGATGCTGTCCAGCAGCCGGATCAAATCCCATCCTTTTACGTTCATACTGCGGATGCTGCGGACAATCTCCGCATCTTCATCCGCCTTCTGGGACTGGCGCACCGCCTCCAGGTGCGCTTTCAGTTCCGCCATTTTCTTTTCCGTTTTCTCAATATCTTCGAGATAACGGCTCAATTTTTTGCTCATATCATCGTCACTCCTTTACTCATTGAATTCTGCCGTAGGCAAGGAAATGGCTCTGCCAGTAGGAAGTTTGAACGCTTGTGTACTGCACCGGATCTCCACAATGAATCATCATCCCGTTGCCCACATAGATGCCCACATGGGACGCGCCGGTTGTGTTGTAGGTGCCCTGGAAAAAGATCAGGTCGCCCGGCTGTGCTTCCTCCGGCGAAACATACGCGCAATAGGAACGCAGGCCGTTTGCGGTTGTCCGCCCCACATTCCAGCCATTGCCACAGTTGTTGATGACCCAGCAGACAAAGCCGCTGCAATCAAAACTGGTGGAAGGGGAACTGCCGCCCCAGACATAAGGATACCCGAGATACTTTTCCGCTTCGGCAATCATCCGTGCAAACCGCTCATCCGTCAGAGCTTCTGCCGGGATTTCATAGCCGAATCCGCCGCTGTCCCCTGTATAAGTTGGGAGAGTCGCCGTATCAAACAGATAGCTTCTGTTCCCATAGGTTGTATTATATAAGGTATAGCGGCCGGCCTGGTCACTGTCCATGTTGCCTCGGGCTACGGAATCGAAACCGTGGTTGATGAGGGTAACGTTCAAAATCCAGTATTCATATTCCTCCTCCGTTTCTTCACCGGTCTCTGGATCGGTTACGGTGCGTGTGCGGATTTCCATCACTTCCGAGAGAATCAGTTCATACTGCTGGGTAAACATGCTGTGAACTTCGCCTGCCACCTGCCCATAGGTGAACTCTTCAAACTTTGCCGTAAGGTAAGAGATCAGCTGATATGGGTTGTGGGAAATTTCAGCAATCTGATAGTTATACTCATCGTAGCCCGAGTGGGAGGATTCTATATTGTTGATCTGGTTGTTCAGTTCCTCCTCTAAGGCAAGGTAGGCGTTTTCAGCAGCGTAAATCGCATCATCTTCACTGGGATAGGTGGAAGAGACAAAGGTGTTCTGCGTTCCCTGCATCATGGCAGTACAACTGGAAAGGATCGCGCCAAAAATCAGCACAAACAATCCGATACAGCCAATTCCAATAAAGATGCCTTTATTTTTGCGGAAGATAGACTGTACCGTTGTCTTTGCCCGGCTCCCCGCCGTCTGGGTTGCCTTGGCGGCAGCACCAGACGCCGTTTTGCCTTTTCGCGCTGCTGAATACGCTTCCTTATACCGCTTTTTCTGCCAGAACCGATTCAGGAGCGATTTCTTATTTTGTGCCTCCTTTGCCGCGTTTTTTGCAGCAGATGCCTGCACCGTTTTATCGCCGGCAGCGGCACCAGCTGCTTCGGCTGACTCCGTTGGGGTAAACTGCAGCCGGTTTCCTTTCTTGGGTAGCGAACTGTCATTTTGAATGCGGCTCGTCTTTTTCTTTCTCTTGCGGCGCTGGCCAAACCGGCTCACTGCTTTGTGAATACCGTTTTCGCCAAGAATCTCGGCTTTGTGCGCGCCCTCCACCGCGCTGTTTTCCCGTTCAACGCTATGGATTTTGGTGTGCACGTAGCCGGTCACAGTACCTGCGGCGGCAGAAGCAGCCTTACGGCCAATCCCCATACCGGCCCCGCGTGCCATACCGTTTTCTTCGTCGTCAAAGGATAACCGGCTGGATTTTTTCTTCTTCCCCGTATCCTCCTGCGATAAAGGTTCACCACTACGCGGGTCATGCCGCCGCGTCGGGCCTTCCTGACCATTTCTGGCCTGCCTGCGCCCTTTATCGGGGGCAGGCCCGGATGTGCCCTTCGGTGCATCACCAGTCTGGGGAATGGCCGCCCTGTACGGGCTGCCGGTTGCTTGGGGCTTTGGTTCGGCGGTATCCTTGGGGATTGCATCGTCAGGGGGCATCTTGTCAGCAGATGCAGGCGCTGACTGGTGCTGTTTTCGTCCTGCTACAGCATCGCCAGTGTTATCACTGTCTGCCATCACTGCATCAGGGGCAGATCGCTCCGCCGTCTTTGCAGCGTCATGTCCTGCCGAATCGGCTTCTTCCCCTGCATCCGCATCACCTTCGGGCTGTATCTCTTGATCGGGATCGATATTTGCACCTTCCTGACCATCCTCGTCATGAGATTGGCGATAGCTGGACTGCACCTGCTTTTTCTTGCGGCTGTGCCACATTTCAGCTGCTATCTGCACGGCGGTCCTCCCCATAGAAGTGTCCCGAGCACCTGCCATTCTGGAGGAATGTTCCGATAACTGGCCCGCATGATTGTCCAAAGCAATATCAGACTGGGTAATTTGTACATCGCCATCCAGCTCCTGCACGGCCTGGCTGTCGGCTGGTTTTGTTTGTTCCATACCCGAATCTTGCGCTACAGATATGTCAGTTACGGCAAGCGGCTGACCCTGTACCGTTACCGGCTCCGTCTGGGTAAAGCCATCCGGCATGACATTTTGTTGCATCTGCATCGGAGGTTCAGCGGTATGTGCGTCAACATCAACATCCGTAACGGCTTCATTGCCTGTCGGGCGCTGTGTCCGCTCTGCCTCCGTGACAGATTGCGCGGAAGATCTTCCAATCGAATAGGATATTTTCTGCTTTCTGCCAGCGGCTCCCGGCACAGCATTTTCGGCGTCCACACTTTGAGACTGGACATGCGCAAAATTCGCAGGCCTCGGCAGCAAATCTTGTTCACCTATCTCGAGCCCGGGCCGCTCCAGATCATACCCCAGGGACGGCTGTTCCATGTTCTGAACAGATGCGGCCACAAGTTGGCCGGCATCCGTCTGCAATGGCTGTGCGCGGCTGTCTGCTTGGGGCGCGGCCACGTCAGGCCGGGCGGCTGGATTGATTCGCCGCTGCTGGCTTCCTGCCACCTTGGGATGCTCAGTCTCCTGGATGGGCTGACTTTGCTCTGCTTCATCACGCACAAATGGCGCTTCCTGGGGACGGTTACTGATTCGCTTGCGTTCACCGCTGTGCAGGTTTTCCTCCGTCAAGCCATTCCGGCTCATTTTCTGAACGCGCTTATCCCTGGCCTCATATCGTTTTCCCGGCATCTTCATCACCTCCTCGCTGGGAATCTGGATTTACACCACCGGTTCGGAATACCGCTGCCATTTTTCGAGGACGCTGTCAGCCTCCCCCACCAGTTCGGCTCCCCGTGCCAGCGCCAGCCGGTTGCACATCCGCCTGTCTGCCAGGGCGATCAGGATGCCATACAGCGCATCCAGCATGGTGGCCGCATAGAGCAGATCGTCCAGCATCTGACCGAACACCTCTTCCCCGTCGCCCTCCATTTTGGAATTGGGAAGGTTCTGGTTAGTCGGGTCAACGTCGCAGTGCTCTTGCTTCGCAGCCTGATGGGCTACCCCCAGCCGGATGCTGATTTCCTGCAGCAGCGCGTCCAGCTCTTCCGGCGACAGATTCGCGACGCAAACACAGTGATTCTGATTTTTGTTGTTCATTGGTTAACCTCCATATGTCTAAAAAATTAGCATCCCACCCGCCTGCAAGCACAGACTTTCGGGATACTTGTCACCACTCATTTTCGCTGCAATTCCTGGAACATTCCCATCAGGAAGTGCAGCCGGATTGTCAGCAGGGTAACAGAGCGAGCGAAACGCTGCTCCCATTCCCTGCGCCTCAAACAGTACGCCGTACAGATACCACCTTTCACGATTTGGATTCCGCCAATTGTCTGGCGGCGACATCCTCTGGACGGGTGGACATGATCGAATAGAGTTTGAGCGACTTATCGAAGTGATCTTTGAACGGGATAATGGTGTTGCCGTAGAACAAAAGACCTTCGCCCGCGCCGCTGTTGGTTACATAAGAGAGCTGGTAAGGGCTGATATTCAGCTGCTTGGCAAGAATCTGCCGGTCGCCCGCCGCCTGGTTCAGCATCAGGATAAAATCGCTGTTTTCCATGATGTTTTCAATCTCGCGGCTGGCTAGCAAGTCCTTGATGTTCTGCGTGATTCCAGTCGGAACGCCGCCCCACTTGCGGAACCGTTTCCAAATCTCCACCGAATAGGCCGCCGTCTGCTCCTCTTTCAACAAGAGATGGAATTCGTCGATATAGTATCGAGTGGCTTTGTGGGCAGATCGGTTGATCGTAACACGGTTCCATACCTGATCCTGAATAATGAGCATTCCAAGCTTCTTCAGCTGTTTGCCCAGCTCCTTGATGTCGTAGCAGACGATTCGGTTGTCCAGTTTTACATTGGTCTGGTGATTGAACACCTTCAACGAACCGTTGACGTAGATCTCCAGCGCCGTGGCAATCCGCTGCGCCTGCGGTTCCTTCTGACTGCGCAAACAGTCGTACAGATCGCCCAGTATCGGCATATTTTCCGGCACCGGATTCTCGAAATATTTCTGATACACCAACGGCAGACAGCGGTCAATCACCGATTTTTCTTCTGCCTCGATGCCGTTGCGCGAGCCCATAATCAGCTCGCACAGGGACAGGATGAAATCGGACTTCACCCCCAGCGGGTTATCATCATCCGAATAGTCCATGTTAATGTCCATCGGGTTGATGTAGTCATGGCTGGTGGCGGAAATATGGATGACCTGGCCACCCAGGGCATGAACCAGCGGGAAATATTCCCCTTCCGGGTCCCCGATAATAATGTCGTCCTGGGTGACAAAGAACGCATTGGTGATCTCGCGCTTGGCCGCAAAGGATTTGCCGGAACCAGGTGTGCCGAGAATCAGGCCGTTGGGGTTTTTCAGCTTCTTGCGATCCACCATAATCATGTTGTTGGACAGAGCGTTGAGACCGTAGTAGAGCGATTCGCCTCCCATGAACAGCTCCTGTGTAGTGAACGGCACGAAAATGGCCGCCGCAGTCGTGGTCAGCGCCCGCTTGATCGGGATATGATTGACACCCAGCGGCAGGCTGCTCATCAGGCCATCTTCCTGCATATAGTCCAACCGGCGCAGCGCACAATTATATTTCTGCGCGATGCCGGCAACCTGGAAAACGGCGTTGTCCAGCTCCTGCCGGTTCTTTGCCGTGTTCAGGAACATCACTGTAACCAGAAACATCCGCTCATTCCGGGACTGAAGATCATCCAGCAGTTTCTTGGCATCGCCGCCGTAAGTGGCCAAGTCGGACGGAATAATTTCCATGTCATACCCGGAACGGACTGCTTTTTTCTGCTCCTCGATTTTCATCCGGTTGATGTCGGTCACCTTGCCCTTAATCAGCTTGATGGCTTTCAGCTGATCCAGGGACTGGATATGAAGGGTGACGATCAAGTTTTTATCAATGTCCAGGAACTCTGCCAGCATTTTGTCGGTCAACTCCGGTGCCAAAATCTGAAGGTAAGATACCGCGCCGTAGGTGTCCCCCATCATAAAATCCTTGCCGGATTTGAACAGGAAACTGGTCGGCGCGACATAGTCCTTCGTCCCAAGGCCGGTTTTCAGTATCTGGTCATAGGTGAAGTTGAATGGCTGCTCGCTGTCCTGGTTCAGCGTCTCATAGAGCAGTTTCAGCCGCTCCACACCGTTCAAAGGATATGCGGTAACACCCAGTACCTTGAAATTGTTGAGAATATCCATCTCAATCCGTTCCAGCTTCGGCCTGGCCTGGGCCAGGCTGTCCGCTTCAATCGAGAATGTGATATACTTGGACTTGAGCAAACCGTTGTTTCCTTTCGCCAACTGGTTATGCAGCATCTGCGCATATTCCATACGCACATCATCGAACACATCGTTCTGCGGGTCGATATGGATGACCTTTTCATATTCCTTCATGCTGCTTTTCTGGTTGATGAAGGAGAGCTGAACGTGAATGCTACTGTCAAAGTAGTTGAGGAAATTGCACCAGTTTTCAAAAATGGCGCTTTTGTCCTCGTTTTGTGCCAGTTGGTAGTTGATGTCGTAAAACCGGATCGTCTTGGAGTAGATATGATCGGCAACCCGGCAGATGCCATCCTTGCCCATCTCCTTATAGGCGATGGTATCCTGGACGGAAATTCGCTTTATCTTGCCCTTCGGCTGATTCCGTGCGGATTTTTCCTTTACCGGTGCTGTTTTACCGGCGTGGGATTTTTGCTTTCTTACCACAACGCTGACCTCCTTTCTTGGGCGGCTTTTTCTCTACAGCCGGGGACTGGTATACCGCGTCCTCGTACAGGTTGACCGTCTCATAGCGGCGAACAGCCGGACGCTGGAACCGCACCCGAATGAAATTCTGTAGAATCGTTTCCAGGTGCATCCCATCTTTCTCATACATGGCAAACAGGAATTCCGGCAGCATGAGAAGCACCATACCGGTGGCGGCCCCGCTGGTTCCGATGGCGTCCCGCGTCAAGAAATAAAAGGGGAACCCCACTGCGGCACCAACAACGATGCAGATAATCTGGCGCAACGTCAGGTTAAACGCCACTTTGTTTTTCACCCTTGTCAGGTCTTTGGGGACGGTTACATAGGCCATACTCGATTTGGGTCACAGGAGACATAGATGCCCGGGAATAGCCTGTCCCTGTAGCCCGCTCCTTTCCTTGAATTTTCCCGGTCTAGTGCGTGTTGAAGATTTGCTTACTGAGCGTCCCTGTTTTCAGAAGGCTGAAACATAGAATGATGGTATAGGCTGCAATCCCAAACAAGGCCGAATGGATATTGCTCGTCAGTTGAATGGATGCGACCAACGCGGCATAGATGCCGACGCAGACCATCATCAAAAACGCCTGGAATGCCAGGGCGAACAGGCCCCGGAAATAGTTCGTTCCCATCTGCCCCCACTCCCGATTGGACATGGTGGCGAACGGGATTGGTGCAACCGAAGTATAAAGGTAAATCTCAATCATGCGCCCGTACATGATCACGGTGATAAGTACGGACATGATCTTCATACAGAAGCTGAGGATAAAGGTTTCCAGCATCAGCACAAACAACTCACCCAGTTCCATCGATTCCATCGTGGTGTTGATGGTAGCTGTGAGGGCAGAGATGTCAATGGTGGTCGTGCCGCCGATTGCGCCGGCGGCACTGTTGACCACGCTTTGTCCCACATCAAACACGGCCATCGTAATCGTCCATGTATTGGTGACCAGAAACACCGCAACCCACATCTTGAAGAAATACTTGAAGAACATCCAGGTATCTACGTCGTGCAGGTTGTTGCGCTCTGTCAGCATGGAGATCAGCTCATAGCACAGGACCATCGTAATGATGATCCCGGCTATGGGCACGATCACTGAATTAGATAGGCTGTGTACCATGTTGTAAATGCTGCTGTTCCACCCTTGCGGCGTCATTCCAACCTGAGAGGCGATTTCGCCGGTCTTTTCGTTCACATCGGTGAACATGGTAGTCAGATTGGAAGTCACCATTCCCGTCAGGAGATCTCGCATCCATTCTTCGATTGCATTGAAAATGCTATCGAACATGGACTTTCCCCCTTACCACTCGGATTAGAACAGACTGCCCAGAAGAGGAATCAGCTGGGTGCCGATGAGGATAACACCACCGCCCGCCATGAGCTGCTTCATGCCCTGGCTTTTTGCGCCGGGGTTGTCATTGCCATAACCTTCCATGAGGTTGATGACACCCCACACGCCGAGACCGGCACCGATGGCGACCACCAGGGTCTGAAGGATTGTAACAGCAGAAGAAAAGAATTCCATAATCGTTTGCAATCGGAACATGGGGTAATAATTACATCTTCACTCGCCAGCCGGGCAAAACCAGAAACACCATTTCCGTTTGGGTAAACCAAACGGCCCCGTTCCGATTTCTCCTTTCTCAATTTTTGATGGTTGGTTTGGTATTCTGGTCTGCCGGTGGCTGTTACGGGGGGAGCCCGCGCCGGATAGGTCTTGTTCATGGGATACCTCCTGGATAAAAAAAGACCGCCTGGTTGCAGACGGTCAGAAAGATAGAAGTACTGTTCAGTTGATGTAAAACTGGTTCAGATTGCAGAATGCCGCTAGTTCCCGGTCAGGTTTCATGCAGCAGGGGCTGCTTGCAATCTTTTCATACCGCGAAGGTAGTAGCCCCGTCGATTGCAGATGTGCCACAATCTGCGCTTCGGAAGTGGAGCCAAGCATCCGTATCTTGCGCAGACCATCTTCATACTGGGAGAGGATGACCAGATCACGGATTTGACAAATGCCCGCCCGTTCCAGCGTACACAACACCTTATTGGGTAAATCCAGCGCGCCAGCTTCTCGGCGATAGAGATGGGATTCACCCTCGATACCGTAGTGGTGGCAATAAAGACGTTCCGCCTGTGCGGACTGCTCCGAGAGAGCTTTTGTCCTGGTTTCAAGACCAACCGCAACATAGAAAAGCAGCTCCTTTACCTGGCATTTCTTAACCGCATGGCGGATGATCTGCCGGATACGGTTCTGGTTCACCTGGTATTGGTCGGCCAACGCCCTCATGGAGATGCCTTCGCAGTAATATTTGTCCAAGACAAAGCGTTCCCGCTCGGTGAGCTGTGCTAGTAGATTGGCAAGCCCGCCTTGCTGGTCTGCATTGAGCGCATCATAGTCAATCGCGGCACCGCAGATTTCATTCAGCCTGATCGCTTTCAGTAGATTTGCTGGATACTGTTTTTTCATGGTAACTTTCCTCCTTCTCACTGCCGTCTATCGGCAGAATTCAAATCATCATGGGTCACCTCCACATCAAACACTTCAAACTCATCCTCCACGCTCATCCGCAGCGTGTGCTTCAAATACTGCTCCACATCAAAGGCGTTCTTCTTGTCATAGTCGGACAGTTCCTTGTAACGCTTGTGCTGGGTGATGTCGTACTTATTGCTCAAGAAGGGCCTAACACCGCGCAGCTGCAAAATGCATTTATTGCCGTCCATGACGGAAAGTTCATCTCGACTCATAAGTTCCTTCCCGGTTTTTTGATAATTCATGCCGTAAGACTGGCTTTGGCCGCGGGTATCCGAGGTATTGAGTAGGTCAATCGTCTCCTTGCCCAGCGTCTCGCTGATCTCCTTCAACGTCGAGCTTTCCTTTCCACCCAGAAACAGCACGGTGTCGCAGTTGCCGGTAATGGTCTCTGCGGCGTCTTTATAGATGGTCTTGAGCTGACTCTGAGACTGCAAAATAATAGAAGCCGATATTTCACGGCTTCGGATGGTGGCGATCAGTTTATCAAATTTGGGAATCAGGCCAATATTGGCGAACTCGTCGAGCAGAAGCCGCACATGGTACGGAAGCCTGCCCCCGTGTTCGTCGTCGGCCTTATCGCACAGCAGGTTGAACAGCTGGGTGTACATGATTGCCGCGACGAAGTTGAAGGTATCATCCGTATCGCTGATGATGACGAACATGGCTGTCCGCCGTTCACCAAGCATATCCAGTTCCAGTTCATCATAGGCCATCAGGTCGCGCAGTTCCTGAATGTCGAAGGGGGCCAATCTGGCGCCGCAGGAAATCAGGATGGACTTCGCGGTCTTGCCCGAAACGAGTTGTCAAGGACTTTTTAATCAAATTCACAAAAATGCCACAAAAAAAGTGCCAGAAGCACTTTCATGCTCCTGACACTCAGGCGGGTGGGGTTACT
>ERZ1643249.1319-NODE-1319-length-25147-cov-13.320859_pt1 | contig 25147 bp, 26 predicted proteins | sample MGYA00579263_ERZ1643249 | MGnify/ENA primary metagenome ERZ1643249 (study PRJEB29033, sample SAMEA4952264) | chicken gut metagenome | biome: Broiler Chicken; feature: Gastrointestinal Tract; material: Caecum | place: Ireland | collected 2018 | study: Broiler...
TTTGGTGCCGGTTCTTTTTTGCCATTTTGACATTTAAGAACCGGCACCAAATGCTAAAATGTCCTATTATTCATTATCATCATAATGTCTATTATTAGTTACTTGATTAGAGTAATACCAAACAAGTGCTATTATAACAACAGCAACTGCAGCTAATATTAGCCAAGTCCACATTGTTGAATTCATACCTAAAAATGTATTTCCTCCATTTGTAGTAGTAGCTGCTCTAGTTGTTGCAGTTCTATTTGCTGTATAACCAGAATTATTAGTATCACCAACAGCATCCATACCATTTCTAGCATTATCAGTGGTATTAACAGTATCTTTCATTGTATTACCTACATTATTTACAGCTCCTTCAACAGCATTTTCTGCACCGCCAACAGCATCACGAACACCATTAGCAGCATTATTAACCATATTCATAGCACCATTATCATCTTCAGCAAAACTTGTAGTAATTGAAAATGTAAAAACTAAAGCAATAAATAATCCAAGCATTAAAAATATCTTTTTGTTCATAATAAAAACCTCCTGTAAAATTTAGTCTTATTAAAAAACATAATAAAACCTAATTATAGTATTATTTATAAAATCCAAAATATACTTGAAAAATATTGCAAAAAAACAAAAAATCATATAAAATAATTGAGAAAAGAGGGACATATGAGAATAATAGAAAATTTTGAAAATTCAAAAACAGATTTTGAAAAATTAAAAAAATTTGATGAACAAAAAACAAAAGTATTTAAATATATCACATATAAAAAAAGAACAGAACAAGAAGTAAGAAACAAATTTAGAGGACAAATCTCACAAGAGGATTTAGATGAAATTATAGAATATCTAAAAGAAGCAAATTACTTAAATGATTATGATTTTATAGAAAAACAAGTTAGAGAATATATGAACTTAAAAACATTATCTATAAAAGAAATAAAATATAAGCTTTATTCAAAAGGTTTAGATTCAAAACTAGTTGAAAAATATATTGATGATAATTATGAAGAACTAAAAGAATATGAAAATAAGTGTATTCAAAAAATTAAAGCTAAAAAGGCTCAAACAATGACAGAAGAAGAAATCCTTCAATACTTATATAAAAAAGGATATAAAATTGAAAAATATGACTAACAAAAGGAGATAGCAAAATGCAAAACGTACTTGCACTTGAAACAAGAAAATACTCTATAAAGATAAATAATTTTGAAGGTCCATTAGATTTATTATGTCACTTAATTGACAAAAATAAAATGGATATATATGACATAAATATTAGCGAAATAACAGACCAATATATAAAATATATAGAACAAATGGAAAAAATGAACTTAGAAATAACAAGTGAATTTTTAGTAATGTCATCAACATTACTGTATTTAAAATCAAAACATTTATTACCAAAACAGCAAGATAATGAAGAAGAAATTACAGAAGAAGAGTTAATTAGACGAATAATTGAATATAAAAAATTTAAAGAGATAACAAAAAAATTAAAAGAAAATTTTTTACAATACTCAAAAAGATTTTATAAATTTCCAGAAGAAATTGAACTTCCAAAACAAAAAATTGAAAAAGATTATGATAGCACAATCATACCAAAAATATATAAGGAACTTCTTCAAAGAAATACAGAAAAAATAAATGAAAATGCTTCAAATATAGAAAAAATAGCTATAACAGAAACATATACTGTAGGAAATACAGTAAAAGAAATGTACAGAGCATTAGTCAAATTTAAAAAATTTACATTTAATAAATTATTTTCATTAAAAAAACATGATAAAAATGAAGTAGTAACAGCCTTTTCTGGACTATTAGAGATGTCAAGGAGAAATAAAGTAACTACAGAACAAGATGAATTATTTGGAGATATAGAAGTAGAAAAAAACACTAAAAATAAAGATTAAAAAATGGAAAAAAGGAAAAAATAATATTATAGCAAAGAGGGCGATAATATTGTTTTTTCTTTTTATTATATTTATTTTTGTGTTTTTGGGATATTTGATACATACAAGTAAAATTGGAATTGAGATAGACAATTTTATATTTGATTCTGAAAAACAAGAAAAAATAAACAAAGAAAGTAAAATATATGTTTATTTATTATTATTAAATAAAATAAAAGTTTTTAAAAAGAATATAAAAGAAATAGATTTTAGCAAAATTAAATTAGAAAACAAAGACATTGATATACACTTTTTAAAAAATAAGGATTTGAAAATAAATTATTTAGAATTGTGGAAAAACATAGATATAGATGTAAAAAACATAGATTTACAACTTCAAATAGGCACTCAAGATGCGGGTTTAACAGCAATTTTAACTGGAATAATTTCGGCATTGTTAGGAATTATTTTAAGAAAGCCAAAATATGAAGTTATTCCAATTTATTCTAATAACAATGTATTAAAAATTAAGTTAAAATGTATAATTTCAATATATTTGATGCAATATATATATAGTTTTATTTTTAAAAAAGAGAAGTTTTTAAAACAAAGAGGAGGTATAATACATGAGTGAGCATCCAATAGAAAGTCTTATGATGACAGCAATGACAAGTATTCAAGATATGGTTGATGTTAATACAATTATAGGAGAACCTATAGAAACTGCAAATGGAATAACAATTATTCCTATTTCAAAGGTGTGTTTTGGATTTGCAGCAGGTGGTAGCGAATTTAGTGGGGAAACAATAAAAGAATATAATAGAAAAGATAAAGATGAAGAAATAGAATACAAATTACCATTTGGAGGTGGAGCAGGAGCAGGAGTTTCAATAAATCCGGTAGCATTTATTGTTGTCCAAGAAGATACAGTTAAATTAATGCCTGTTGACCATTCTTCTTGTCTTGATAAAATTTTAGATTATGTTCCAGATTTAATGCAAAAAATGAGTAATATGTTTAATAAAACGATGAAGCAAAACGAAGAATGTAGCAAAAGGATAATAAATGAAATTAAAAATAAAAACTATAAGCCAAAAAGTCCAGAAGTAAAAGAACAAGAAAAAAAGATAAAAGAAAATGAGGATATAGATGAAAATCAAATGGAAATAGAGTTTAGAGAAGCGGATGGAGAGATTTTTGGAGACTAAAATTTGTCACGGGGGACGTTCCTTCGTGGCAAATATTTTGTTTTGAGCATAACAATATAATGATTTCGAAAAATTTGCCACGAAGGAACGTCCCTCTTGACAAATGTTTTTAAAAGTGTTAATATATGAATTAATTAAAAACAAATCGATGATTCAGAGTAGTAAATAGTAGCGAAATTAATAGAGAGTAGTTGATGGTGGAAATACTATAAAATTAGTTATTATTGAATGGACTGATGAGTGCAACCTGAAATGTAATAGAGTAGGAGTTGACGGAAACCTAACCGTAAAATGAGGACATATATGATAGTATATGTATGAGAGGGTATAACAAAATTATACCAATTAGGGTGGCAACGCAGAAGTTATAGACTTTTGTCCCTAGATTTACAATTAAAGTGTAAATTTAGGAACAAAAGTCTTTTTTGAATTCCTATCATATAAAATATAAAAGAAGGAGAGATTGATTATGAAAAAAATTTTAACAGGTTTACAACCAACAGGAGTTATTACTCTAGGAAATTATATTGGAGCAATAAAGCAAATGGTAAAATATCAAGACCAATATGATTCTTATTTGTTTGTGGCAGATTTACATGCAATTACAATTCCTCAAGACAAGGAACAACTTTCAAAAAATACAAGAGATTTACTTGCATTATATTTAGCTTGTGGAGTTGACCCAAAGAAAAATAAAATATATATACAATCAGAAAATGAATATCATACTAATATTTCATGGTTATTAGAATGTAATACATATTATGGAGAACTATCAAGAATGACACAGTTCAAAGATAAGAGTAGAAAAAATGCAAACTTTACTACAGGATTATTGACATATCCAGTTTTGATGGCAGCAGATATATTGGCTTATGATGTAGATTATGTTCCAGTTGGTATTGACCAAAAACAACATGTTGAATTAGCAAGAGATATAGCAGAAAGATTTAATAAAAAATATGGTGAAACATTTAAATTGCCAGAAGCTCTAATATCTTCTGAAGGAACAAAAATCATGGACTTAGTAACACCTGATAAAAAAATGAGTAAATCTAGTGAAAGTCAAAAAGGTGTTATTAGACTATTAGATGATGAAAAGACAATAAGAAAGAAGATTATGGGAGCAACAACTGACTCTGAAACAGTTATAAAATATGATCCAGATAACAAACCTGGTATAAGTAATTTAATTAATATTTATATTTCTTTTACAGGTAAAACAATAAAAGAAGTAGAAGAAGAATTTGCTCAAAAAACTTATGGTGAATTTAAAACTAAAGTTGCTGATGTTGTAATAGAAGAAATTAGCCAAATTCAAAAAAGATATAATGAAATAATAAATAATAATGAACTAGATAAAATTTTGGATGAAGGAAGAGACTTCACAAGAAAAATTGCAAAGAAAAAATATGAAGATATGAAATATAAAATGGGATTTAGAAGATAATGTATTGCTATTTTAAAAGTATTTTAGTAAAATATATTTGAAAAAAATAAAAAGAGAGGAGTATACGGATTAAATTCGGAAATAAAAATGGGAAAACTAAAAGAAAAATTAAAAAGTATTTCATTAAAAAAATGGCATTTAATATTAATTGTATTTGGGATAATATTTATATCATTAAGTGCATTCCACACTAACATGTGGTTTGATGAGGCATATTCTGTAGGAATAGCAAGACAAACATTTGCAGATATTTGGAACTTTGGAGGACATGATGTACATCCTGTATTATATTATTGGGTGTTAAGAATTGTATATTTGATATTTGGTCAATCTTTAATTGCATATAGAATTTTATCAGTTATACCAATTGCAATTATGATTATATTAGGATATACACATATAAGAAAAGACTTTGGAGAAAAGGTAGGATTTATATTTTCATTTATAGCAGTATTCTTACCAGAAATGACTACTTATGCAGTTGAAATAAGAATGTACTCATGGGCAATACTAGCAGTTACAGTTCTTGCAATATATGCATATAGATTATCTAAAGAAGATAATACTAAAAACTGGATTATATTCTTTATATCAAGCTTATGTAGTATATATTTACATTATTATGGATTAATGGCAGCAGGATTAATTAATGTTTTATTATTAATACATTTAATCAGAAATAAGAGAAAAAAGGGATTAATATTTATAATTTCATTTGGAGTAGTGCAAGCATTAGCATACTTGCCTTGGTTAATGTATTTAGCTTCACAAATGAAAGTAGTCTCAAATGGATTTTGGATAGGATTTACATTCCCAAAAACACTTATGGAATTAATTAGTTCTCAATTAGCAGGATATATAAGAACAGATGATTATAGAGAATTATCAGCAGTAACAGTATTAGCATTAGAATTATTTGCTTATTTAGGATATAAAGCATATAAATTATCTAAAGAAAAAGAAGATTTAAAACCATTTAAATTAGCTGTTGGTCTATATTTAGCAGTAATTGCTGCAGCTATAGTAATAACTGTAATACTAAAATCATCAGTATTGTATTATAGATATTTATTTGTTGTTACAGGATTATATATATTTGCTATAAGTTATATACTTGGAAAAGAAAAGAACAAAGTAGCAGTAGTTTCGATTTTATCTGTAATCGCTATATTAGGAATATATAATAATTATACTTTGATTAGAGATAATTATAGTAGCACAAATGCTGGACCAATAAATTATATGGAAGAAAATATAAAAGATACTGATACTGTTGTATATACAGATTGTGGAGTAGGTTCTGTAGCAGCTAACCACTGCTTAGAAAGCCAAGTGTATTTCTATAATAAAGATGACTGGGGAGTTCAAGAAGCATATAAAGCATTTGGACCAAATTATGAAACAGTTATAACAGATGATTTTATACAAGATTGTGGTGACAGAGTTTGGGTAATAGATAATGCATATGGATCAGCTGCTAAGGATGTATTTGGAGATACTGATTATAAGGTTGTATCAGAAGAAAAATTCTATACAAGTTTCCATAATTACAATTGGACAATAACATTATTAGAAAAACAAAAATAAAAAAAGTGGCTTTGAAATAAAAGCCATTTTTTTATTGTAATCCATATTTCTTTTTAAATCTATCTGCTCTTCCACCTTTTGTATCAAGTCTTAAGTTACCTGTCCAGTATGGATGACATTTTGAGCAAACATCTACTTTTAAATCTTTTTTTGTTGAACCAACTTCAAGAACATTACCACATGCACATGTAATTGTTGTTTGGTTATATGTTGGATGTATTCCTTCTTTCATCTGTCAATTCACCTCTTTCTTAATAATAGTAATTTTTGCCATATAATATATTAACATATATTTTATATATTTTCAAGTTATTTGTCTAAATTTTTATTTTCGTCTTGATTTTGTTGTTCCATATATGTAGCAGATGCTTCTAATTCTTGTTTTAAAGAAGTTTTGTGGACAAATTTAAGCATTACATTAAAAATACATGCAACTATTAAAATAAATACTCCAATTTTTTTCCAATATCTTGCTAACATAATAAATCTCCTTTTAAAAATTTATACATAAATAATTATACTTATTTTTTGTGAATTTGTCAATATTATTTCCCTTTTTTGGACAAAATATAGAATAAATAATTAAAAAGGAATGGTTTAAATGAAGAAGTTTTTTATTGTTTTCATAATATTTGCAATTTTAATAGGTGTGGGAATCTGGTTTATAGGTAAATCAAATAAAAATGAAAATTCTAATCCAGAAATATCAAAGGAAAATACATCTCAAAATGCGCAAACAAATGAAACTCAAAATACAGAAGAAACAAAACCGCTAGAAGAAACTCGAAATCCGGAGAATGAGAAAACAAATCCAGAAACAGCGGAAACTCAAAAGACTAGGATAGAAACAGAAATAGCTAGTTTTTCAACAAAAATATATAATAAAGATGCAGAAAGACAAAATAATATAACAATAACTTGTAATTCATTGAATAATAAAGAAATCCAGCCAGGAGAAACATTTTCGTTTTGTGATACTGTTGGTAAATCTACATCAGCAAAAGGTTATCAAGAAGCGGATATTTATGTTGATGGAAAAAAGGAACAAGGTTTAGGTGGAGGAAATTGTCAAGTTAGTACAACTTTGTATAATGCGGTTTTAAAGTTACCACAATTGGAGGTTGTTGAAAGACACGAACATAGTGGTCATGTGCCTTATATTGAAGAGGGTAAAGATGCTGCTGTTGCATATGGTGCATATGATTTTAAATTTAAAAATACAACAAGTAATACTTTAAAAATAGTGATGGAAAATTCAGCTGATGCTATTACAGCTAAACTTATAGAAGTTAAACAAAATTGACAATTGGTGCTGGTTCTCTTTTGCTCCATTTGGTCGCTTATCAAAAATTATATAAAAAATATTGACAACACAAAAATAAAAGAATATAATATGAAAAATTGAATAATTACGATGACAAAGAAAAATTATAAGAAATATTTATAGAGAGCCAGAAAAGGTGGAAACTGGTAATATGAATTATAAGGGGAGCTTTCGAGTAATAATATAAATTAAGGTGCTTAAAACTATATAAAAAGGAAAAGTTTTAAGAATTAGGGTGGAAACGCGGAAATATAAACTTTCGTCCCTAGCAATTGTGCTAGGAATGAAAGTTTTTTTGCATTATTTAGAAACTACAGGAAAAACAATAAAAAAACAAATTCCTAGAAAAAATAAGGAGGAATGTATAATGGTAAAATCGATGGACACAATTGTAAACTTATGTAAAGCAAGAGGATATATTTATCCTGGCTCAGAAATCTACGGAGGACTAGCAAATACATGGGACTATGGACCATTAGGTTCAGAATTAAAAAACAATGTAAAAAAACTATGGAGAAAAAAATTCATACAAGAATGTAAATACAATGTTGGATTAGATGCAGCAATATTAATGAACCCTCAAACTTGGGTTGCATCAGGACATGTTGGAGGATTTTCAGATCCGCTTATAGACTGTAAAGAATGTAAAACAAGACATAGAGCAGATAAATTAATCGAAGAATGGGCACATGAACACGGAAAAGATATGATTGCAGATGGAATGACAGATGAGCAAATGATTAAATTTATGGATGACAATAATATCTGTTGTCCAAACTGCGGAAAGCATAACTTTACATCAATACGTAAATTTAACTTGATGTTCAAAACATTTCAAGGAGTTACAGAAGATGCAAAAGCTGAAATTTATTTAAGACCAGAAACTGCACAAGGAATATTTGTAAACTTCAAAAATGTTATGAGAACAACAAGAAAAAAACTACCTATGGGAATTGCTCAAATAGGTAAAGCATTTAGAAACGAAATAACACCAGGAAACTTTACATTCAGAACAAGAGAATTCGAGCAAATGGAACTAGAATTTTTCTGCAAACCAGGAACAGATTTAGAATGGTTTGACTATTGGAAAAAATTCTGTAAAGACTGGCTATTAAAATTAGGAATAAAAGAAGAAAACATTAGACTAAGAGACCATAGCCCAGAAGAACTAGTATTTTATAGCAAAGCAACAACAGACATAGAATTTGCATTTCCATTTGGATGGGGAGAGTTATGGGGAATTGCTGATAGAACAGATTATGATTTAACAAATCATATGAAACTATCAAAAGAAGACTTTACATATACAGACCCAGAAACAAACGAAAAATATGTACCATACTGTATAGAACCATCTTTAGGAGCAGATAGAGTAACATTAGCATTTTTATGTAATAGTTATGAAGAAGAAGAATTAGGAGATGGAGAAACAAGAGTAGTATTACATTTACATCCAGCATTAGCTCCATACAAAGTTGCAGTATTACCATTATCAAAAAAATTATCAGAAAAAGCTGAAGAAGTGTATGAAAAACTTTCACAAAAATTTATGTGCGATTATGATGAAACAGGTTCTATTGGAAAAAGGTATAGAAGAGAAGACGAAATAGGAACACCATATTGTATAACTGTTGATTTTGATACATTAGAAGACAATTGTGTTACAATAAGAGATAGAGATACAATGGAACAAGTAAGAGTAAAAATTGACGAAGTAGAAAATTGGGTTGAACAAAAAATAGAATTCTAAGAAAAATATTCAAGAGATAAAACTTCTATGAAAAAAATAATAAAGGAAGGTAGTAAAAATGGGAAACAAAAAAATAATAATAGCTATAATAATAGTAGTTATACTAATAATAGGACTAATAGTAACATCTTTTCTATATAATAAATTTAACAATGAACAACTTAATACACTAACAGAAGAATCAAATGAATTATTACAAATGGATTTAGCAACAGAAGAAATTGGTACACAAATAAAAACAGAAAAGGACTTTGGAGAAGTTGAAAAAGCTATAAAAGAATACTTGCAAGAGCTTAAGAATATATATGTAGAAATAGAAAAACTTAATGAAGAAATAGATGTAGAAGAAATATTTTCTGCACAAAACATAGAAGACCAAAACTTTGATGATGTAGACACAATAATAAATGACTATAGAGAAAAAAGTAAGTCATATGTTTCGCAATATGATGAATTAATAACAGAGACTAAAATTGTCGAAAACATTGACAAACGAAATTTAAAACCATACTATGTTGATTTATATAATACAGTTATGCTAGGAGATGTAATGAAAAATCAATATACAACATTAGGGAACGATATTGAAGATTGTAAAGACAAAATATATGATAAACTTAATGTAATGGGAAATATAAAAGATTTTCTAGTAAAAAGAGAAAATTATTGGTCTATAAAAGAAGGAAAAATTATTTTCACAAACACAAATGTTATGACAGAATATTATAATTTAATAAATCAAATAGAAGATTAATTATAAAGAAAGAAGGTTTATACAAAATGAGAAGATATTTTGGAACAGATGGAATTCGTAGAATTGCTAACACAGAATTATCACCAGAACTTGTATATAGAGTTGCAAAAGCAGGAGCATATGTATTAGCAAAACATTGCGATAAAGCTCCAACAATTTTAATTGGAAGAGATACACGTTTATCAGGAACATTGATAGAAAGTGCTATGATTTCAGGATTTTTAAGCTATGGTGCAAATGTAAAACAATTGGGAGTTATTCCAACACCAGCAGTTGCATATCTAACAAGAAAATTACAAGCAGATGCAGGAGTTGTAATATCAGCATCACACAATACATTTGAATTCAACGGAATAAAATATTTTAGTAATAAAGGGATGAAAATACCAGATGAATTAGAAGAAGAAATAGAAGAAGTAATGGACTCTGGCAAACTAGAAGAACTTTCAGCAGTAAGTGAAAAAATCGGTGTATCAGAAATTAGAACAGATTTATTAGATGAATATGTATATTTCTTTAGAAAAAACTTTGAAGATAATTTTGAAAAAATAAATAATCCTGAATTTAAAGTTGCTATAGATACAGCAAATGGTGCTACATATGAAGTCGCAGAAAAAGTATTCAAAGCATTAGGAATAAATCATGTGATAATAAATAATACACCAAATGGTATAAATATAAATGACAAATGTGGTTCAACACATTTAGAAATGTTAAAAGAATATGTTGTAGAAAATAAAATGAGTTTGGGAATTGCATATGATGGTGATGGAGATAGATGTCTTGCAATAGACGAAAAAGGTGAAGAAATTGATGGAGATAAAATTTTAGCTATTATAGCAGAATATTTAAAAAAGCAAGACAAATTAAAACAAGACACTATAGTAGCAACAGTTATGAGCAATTTAGGATTAAATAAATATGTTGAAAAAAACGGTATGAAATTAATACAAACAAAAGTTGGAGATAGATATGTATTAGAAGAAATGCTAAAAAATGGATATAATCTAGGTGGAGAACAATCTGGTCATGTTATATTATTAGATTACAACCCAACAGGAGATGGAATATTAACATCATTAATGATTATTCAAGCTATTTTAGAAAGCAACAAAAAAGCTTCAGAATTAAGCAGTATAGTACAAAAATATCCACAAGTACTTGTAAATGCAAAAGTAAACCCAGATAAGAAATATGATTATGAAAAAAATAAAGAAATAAAAACTGCAATAGAAAATCTAGAAAAAGAATTTACAGGAAATGGAAGAATACTTATTAGACCATCTGGAACTGAACCTCTTGTAAGAGTTATGATTGAAGGAAAAGATGAGAAAATTTTGGAAGAAAAGGCAAGAAATATAGCGAAATTAATCGAAAAAAATTGTCAATAAGTATTGATTAATTAATAAATTAATGTTAATATTAATTTGTACAAAAAGAGAAATCTTTCAAAAATTAACAAAGGAGGAAAAGAAATGATAATCTTAAATATTACAAACCCTATGACAATATTTTTATTACTATTAGCAACAATATTATTAATTTTCTTAGGACACGAACTAAAAAAGAGTTATATAGTAGCAATACCTCTATCTGTATTTTCGCTTTTACTAATAACACATGTATTAGCTCTATTAACACTAACACCAGAAACAATAAACTTATCAACAACTGTAATTTTCTGTATAGTTGAAGACTGTGCATTCATATTAGTGTCATTACTTTCATATCTATGGATAGATGATATTGAAGCAAAAGTAAGAAATAAAAAGAGTATTGATAATAGTTTAGATTGGTTTTGGAAAAAGATATAAAACAAATATGATAAAAGGGGGACGTACCTTTGTGACGACATTCAATTTGAAAGTTGCCATAAAGGTACGTCCCTTTGACAATTGATATTGCTTTTTTATAAAAAAAATGATAAAATAGTTTCATATCAAAAGGAAAGAGGGAGTTCAATGGGATTTTTTGATAAATTAAAACAAGGATTAAATAAAACAAAAGAATCAATAAATGAAAAAATAAATAATGTATTTAGTAATTTTAGAAAAGTTGACGAAGATTTTCTGGAAGAATTAGAAGAAGTACTAATTATGTCTGATATAGGAATTGAAACATCAACAAAAATAATAGAAAACTTAAGAGAGAGAATAAAAAAAGAAAAAATTGAAGATGAAGAACAAGTAAAACAAGCACTAAGAGAAGAAATTGAAAAAATATTAGATTTACCAGATAGAGGATTAAAATTAGAAACAAAACCATCAGTTATATTAGTAATTGGTGTAAATGGAGTAGGAAAAACAACATCAATAGGAAAAATGGCAGCAAGACTAGCACGAGATGGAAAAAAAGTTGTTGTAGCAGCTGCAGATACATTTAGAGCAGCAGCAGTAGAACAATTAGAAATATGGGCTAAGCGAGCAGGTGCAGAAATAGTTAAAAGAGAAGAAGGAGTTGATCCGGCTTCTGTTGTTTATGATGCAATCGAAAAAGCAAGAAACATTGAAGCAGATGTGTTAATATGTGATACAGCAGGAAGATTACACAATAAAAAATATTTAATGGATGAGCTAAACAAAATTCAAAAAGTAATAAATAAAGAAATGTCAGATGCTTCAAAAGAAGTTTTGCTAGTAATTGATGCTGGTACAGGTCAAAATGCAATTTCTCAAGTAAAAGCATTTAAAGAACAAGCAGATATTACTGGAATAGTATTAACTAAACTAGATGGAACTGCAAAAGGTGGAGCAGTTATAGGAATAGTAGAAGAAAATAAAATACCAGTAAAATTTATTGGTGTTGGTGAGCAAATTGATGATATGGAAATCTTTGAACCAAAAGATTTTGCAAAAGCCATAATTTAATTCTAACCTAATAAAGGAGAGAAAGAATGAAAACAAGCAAATTAAGAATAAGCAAAAAAATGAGAGCAGTAATTGTAATAGCTTTTATTGCGATATATGCACTAATAACATATATATCATTAAGAGGTCAATACTTAGAATATGCAGAATTAGGACAACAATATATAAATATATTTTACACAAATGTAAAATATAAATATTCAATAATGGCTATAAGTTTTGTAATTTTAAGCACAATAATATATTTTACAAATAGAGGAATAAAAAAAGGATTAAAGCCATTTTTTGAACAAGAAAAAAAAGAAATGCCTAAATTACCAAACAAATCAATAACTTTAATAATTTCAGCAATAGTAAGTGTAATTATTTCTAACACATTATTAGAAAAGATTTTGCTATTTGCAAGTAATGTATCTTTTGAACAAACTGACATAATATTTAATTTAGACATATCATACTATATGTTTATAAAACCTCTTATTGAGACATTATTAAATTATTTTATAACACTAATAATAACTTTGAGCTTATATATGGCAGGATATTATATATTAGTATTTAACTTCTATTTCGATGCGGTTGACAGAGACTTATTACGAAATAGTAAATTAATAAAAAAATTACTTAGAAATGTAATATTATTAGCAATAGGAATATCAGCAAAAACAATAGTAAATACTCAAAACATAGTTACAGGTAGCTTTTTAACATTAAGTAATGGAACAGAACTTACAGGTGCAGGATTTATAGAATCAAATATTCAACTTTGGGGCTATATAATATTAGCAATTATTATAATAGTTGCAGTGTCATTATCAGTTAAATTCTTTGTACAAAAACAAAACAAAAAAATCATGTTTACATTGCTAAGTATACCAGTATATCTAGTAATATTATTTATAGTAATGGTTGGAGCAGACTTTATACTTGTTAAACCAAATGAATTTGATAGAGAAAGACAATATATTGAAAAAAATATAGAATTCAATAAAAATGCGTATAACATAAATGTCAAAGAAACTAATATTGATTATTCAGGAACTATAACAGAACAAGAAGTAAAAGATAATCAAGAAGTAATCGATAATATAACAGTAGTTAATGAAGCTCTTGTAAGACAAAGTCTAGCAGACACTCAAACAAATTCAGGATATTATACTTATAGAAGTGTTGCATTAGCTAAATATGATATTAATGGCAAAGAACAATTAGTTTATGTAGCTCCAAGAGAAATTGAAAACCAAACCATTTCATCATATAATAATAAAACTTACGAGTATACACATGGAATGGGGGAAATCGTTGTATCAGCTACATCCACAACAGAAGATGGAAATGTACAATACCTTCAAAAAGATATAGAAGGAAATGACAACATTAAAGAGATAACAGAACCTAGAATTTATTATGGATTAGAAACAAATAGTGTAATAGTTACAAATACTAATAATAAAACAGAATATGATTATACAGATAGTGAGGGAATAGAACATACATATAATTATGATGGAAAATCTGGAATTCAAGTAGGATTTTTAGATAGGTTAATATTGGCTATTAGAAATCAAGATATAAAACTAGCAATGTCTTCTACAGTAGGTAATGATAGTAAAATCTTGACAAATAGAAATATAATCGAAAGAGCAAAAACTGCACTACCATATATTATGTATGATACAGAACCATATACAGTAACAGAAAATGGACAAATTTATTGGGTATTAGATGGATATACAACATCTAATCAATATCCATATTCAACATATATAGAAATTGAATGTGATGGAGAAAAACAAAAAATTAATTATATTAGAAATTCTGTAAAAGTCATTATAAATGCATATGATGGTGATATGAAATTTTATATTACAGACAAAAGTGATCCAATTATAATGGCATATTTAAAACTTTATCCATCAATATTTATAGATAATGAAGAACAACCAATATCAAATGAGATACAAGAACAACTAAAATATCCAGAATTCTTATATAATATTCAATCAAAAATGTTAATGGTATATCATAATGTAAAAGAAGATATATTATATAGAAATAGTGATATTTGGGCTTTAGCAACATATGGAACTACAACAACATCAAGTAATAAAACATCAACATTACAACCTTATTATACTATGGTAAAAACTCCAAATAGTGAACAGGCTGAATATGGATTAGTTCAAATGTATACTCAAAATGGAAAATCAAATATAACTGCATATCTATTAGGCACATGTGATGGAACTGAAAGCAAATTAGAAATATATAAATATCCTACAGATAGCAATATTTTAGGACCAATTCAATTAGATAACCAATTAGAACAAGATGAAACCATTTCTAATGAATTATCTGCTTTAAATGTTACTGGTGTAAGAATTTCAAAAGAAATGAAAATAATTCCTATAAATAATACTGTATTATATATTGAAACAATTTATCAAACAAGAACAAATGAGTTGACACAGCCAACTACATTAGAAAAAGTAATCGTTGCTTCTGGAACGAAAGTTGCGATTGGAGATACTCTAGAAGAAGCTATTTCAAATCTTTTGTCTCAATCTGCGGTAAATATTGATATTAATAATACAGAAGATTTAGATGGAATGATTCATGCAATTATAGATGCAAATAAAAATCTCACAGAATCAAATGAAAGAAATGATTGGGAAATGATGGGTTCAGATATTAACGAATTACAACAATTAATTAATTCTTTGGAAAAAATGTTAGAAGAACAACAACAATAAATAAGAAATTGCCACTGGGGACGCACCTTTTTGGCAATTTCTTTATTTTTTAAATTCTCAGTAATGTAAAGCAACTTTTAAAAACAGTTTCTGCCATATTTATCAAGTTAATTTTATCAATAGAATTTTCAGCAACTAAACTTATAGTAGAAAGACTTTCACCATTTAAATAATAAGTAATTGTACCAAGTTGTTGACCTTTTGTCACAGGAGCTTGAACTGAACTTTCCAAGCTAATTTCATAAGTAATGTTTGATTCAGAACCTTTTTTTATTAAAAAAGATGGTGAACTATCATATACAGTTCTTACTTCATTGCTAATTCCTTTTCCAACACTAACACTACCTACAAAGTCACCAATATTTCCAAAAGACTTATACGAAAAATTAGTAAAACCATAATCTAATAAAGAAGTAGCGTTTTTAAATCTTATTTGAGAAGTAGGTGCTTTCATTACAACAGCAATTAATGATAAATTATCACGAGTTGCAGAAGCGGAAAGATTATATAAAGCAAGGGATGTAGAACCGGTTTTTAAACCTGTACAGCCTTCATAATTCCTAACAAGCTTATTAGTATTAGACAATGCTGATTTTCCATCTCTTAATGTATCTGTCCAAATAGTTGTATAATTAGTGATTTGAGGATGTTTAACTAAAAGTTCTCTAGACATTAGAGCAATATCATAGGCAGAAGTCAAATGGCCATCTTCATCTAAACCATGGCAATTTTTGAAGGTGGTATCATTCATACCAAGTTCTTTAGCTTTATCATTCATCATTTGAACAAAACCATCTACAGTTCCACCTAAATACTCGGCGAGAGCAGTAACACAGTCATTAGCCGAAACGACTGCTATTGCTTTTAACATATCATTTACACTTAAAGTTTCTGTTGTGTCTAACCAAATTTGTGAGCCACCCATACTTGCGGCATTTTCACTACACGGAATTTGTGTTTCAAGTGTAATTTTACCAGAGTCGAGAGCTTCCATAATTAATAATAAACTCATGATTTTGGTTACACTAGCTGGGTGTAATTGCTCATGTACATTATATCCATATAAAACTTGACCAGAATTTTGTTCAATCAAAATTGCACTTCTAGCTTCTAAATTTAAAGGATTTGAATTTTCTACTAAATCATTTGTTGAAGCAGAAGTTTCTAATGTTCCATCTAATGTAGTCCAAGTGTAATTTTCAGAAAAAGCAAAACAAGTGCTACTCATTAAACAAAAAACTAAAAATAAAGGTATAATTTTCTTTGTCATAAATTTCCTCCAAAACTTTTTTATAATTATATTCAAAAATAACTTTTTTATAACAGTATTTACTAATTGCTTGATTTTATCACAAAAATATATTATAATACCTATATGTTTTGCTTCCATAGCTCAGTAGGTAGAGTGCAGCCTTGGTAAGGCTGAGGTCACGGGTTCAATTCCCGTTGGAAGCTCCAGAAAAATAATAAAATAAAAGGAGAGATTAGTATGCAAGAAAATAATGAACAAAATCAAACACCAGAAGTAGATGAAAATCATTTAATACAAATAAGAAAAGAAAAATTAAGAGAACTACAAGAACAAGGAAAAGACCCATTTGAGATTACAAAATTTAATAGAACAAATACAGCAGGAGAAATTAAAGCAAACTATGATAATTTCGAACAAAAAGATGTATCAGTTGCAGGAAGAATAATAGCAAAGAGAATAATGGGAAAAGCATCATTTTGTACAATACAAGATAGTGATGAAAAAATTCAAAGTTATGTAAGTATAAATGATTTAGGAGAAGAAAGCTACAAAGCATTTAAAACATATGATATTGGAGATATTATAGGAATAACAGGTTTTGTATTTAAAACAAGAACAGAAGAAATATCTGTACATGCAAAAGAAGTAACATTGTTATCAAAATCATTGCGCCCATTACCAGAAAAATTCCATGGATTAAAAGATATGGATTTAAGATATCGTCAAAGATATGTTGATTTAATAATGAATCCAGAAGTAAAAGAAACATTTATAAAAAGAAGCCAAATAATAAGTGAAATAAGAAGAATATTAGATGAAAAAGGATATCTAGAAGTTGAAACACCAGTTTTAAATACAATATCAGGTGGAGCAACAGCAAGACCATTTATAACACATCATAACACATTAGATATACCAATGTATTTAAGAATTGCTACAGAATTAAACTTAAAAAGACTAATTGTAGGTGGATATGATAAAGTTTATGAAATTGGTAGAATATTTAGAAATGAAGGAATGGATATAAGACACAATCCAGAATTTACTACAATTGAATTATATGCAGCATATGAAGATTTTAATGATATGATGGATATAACAGAAGAATTATTCCAAAAATGTGCAATGAAAGTATGTGGAAAAACAAAAATCAATTATCAAGGAACAGAAATTGAATTAGGTGGAAAATGGCAAAGAAAAACAATGATAGAAGCAATAAAAGAAGCTTGTGGCGTTGATTTTAATACAATTAACACAGACAAAGAAGCTGTAGCATTAGCAAAAGAAAGAAAAATAGAAATTCCAGCTGGAAAAGAAACAAGAGGAAATATAATCAGTTTATTCTTTGATGAATATGTTGAAGCAACACTAATACAACCAACATTTATATATGAATATCCAATAGAAATCTCTCCACTTGCAAAGAAAACTGCTAAAGACCCTAGAATGGTTGAAAGATTTGAAGTATTTATGGGTGGTAGAGAATATGGAAATGCATTTTCAGAACTTAATGACCCAATAGATCAAGCTGAAAGATTTAAAGCTGAAATTGCTGCAAGAGAAAATGGTGATGAAGAAGCTGGAATGTATGATGAAGATTTTATAAATGCTCTTGAGTATGGAATGCCTCCAACAGGTGGACTTGGAATAGGAATTGATAGATTAGTAATGTTACTTACAGATTCTGTATCAATTAGAGATGTATTATTATTCCCAACAATGAAGCCACTTGCATAATTTTAAAAAAATAGGAGAAAAAAATGGTAGCATGGATTGCACTTATAATGTGGATAATTATTATACCAACAATAATTATAGTAATTTAATGTTTTATTTTGGAGCAACAATTTAAAAAACAAGGGGAAGATTGGAGAAGAATATGTTTGGATTTAATTTTGATAAAAAAACTTTATATATACTAATAGGTGTATTAGTACTATTAGCATTATTAAGTTATGGAACAGATGGATTATTTGATTTAGTATTGTCAATACCAGCAGTATTAATTGCTATTACAGTACATGAATTCGGTCATGCATTTGTTGCATACAAATTAGGTGATGATACACCATTAAGACAAGGAAGATTAAGTTTAAATCCACTTGATCACATTGACCCATTAGGTATAGCTATGCTTTTATTTGTTCATATAGGATGGGGTAAGCCTGTACAAATAGATCCAAGAAACTATAATAGAAATATCAGTGTAGAAAAAGCTGATGCAATAGTTTCATTTGCGGGACCATTAATGAATTTTATTACAGCAATTGTTGTTGCATTGATATATTGTGCAATCTTTAAATTTGCGGGAGTGGCATTTTTAACAAGCAATATAGGAATGATTATAATGTTAATTTTAGCAGATTGTATTACAATGAATATTGGTTTAGGAGTATTCAATTTAATACCATTACCACCACTAGATGGCTCAAAAATATTTTTACCAATATTACCTTATAATGCAAAAACTTGGTTTATGCAATATGAACAAGTATTTTATATAATATTTTTAGTAATATGGATAACTGGAATTGCAGGAAGATTAATTTCACCAATAATAGGTCAAATGACAAACTGGATATTAAGCTTGGCAATGACGATATTTGGATTATAAATAAAGAAAGATGAGAAGAATGAAAGATATATTAGTATTAGGAATAGAATCGAGTTGTGATGAAACCTCTGTAGCCATTGTAAAAAATGGTAGAGAGGTTTTGTCAAATGTAATAGACACACAAATAAAAATTCATGAGAAATTTGGAGGAGTTGTTCCTGAAATAGCCTCAAGGAATCATATAGAAGCAATTTCAAGAGTAGCAAAAAAGGCATTAGAAGATGCAAATAAAACTTTTGAAGATATAGATGTAATTGCACCAACATATGGACCAGGATTAGTAGGAGCATTACTAGTTGGTGTTTCATATGCAAGAGGACTAGCATTTGCTTTAAATAAGCCACTTGTAGGTGTAAATCATCTTGAAGGACATATATCTGCAAATTACATAACACATCCTGATTTAGAACCACCATTTTTATGTATGTTAACATCAGGAGGAAATACTCAAATTGTATATGTAAAAGATTATTGTGAGATGGAGGTACTTGGAAAAACAAGAGATGATGCTATTGGAGAAGCTTTTGATAAGGTTGCAAGAGTAGTGGAACTTGGATATCCTGGTGGTCCTAAAGTAGATAAATTAGCACAGCAAGGACAAGCAACTATAAACTTCCCTAAAACACATTTTGAAAATTTAGATTTTAGTTTTAGTGGTATTAAAACAGCTGTAATAAACTTACATCACAAAGAACCAGATATCAAAAAAGAAGATTTATGTATGAGTTTTGAAAAAGCAGTAACAGAAGTTTTAATTGAAAATATAACAAAAGCAATTGAACAAACAGAAATAAAAAAAGTTGTTTTGGCTGGTGGAGTATCTGCAAATACACATATTAGAAGTGAATTTGAAAAATTAGAAGAAAAAGGAATAAAAATATATAAGCCAGATTTAAAATTATGTACTGATAATGCAGCAATGATTGCTTCAGCAGGATATTATAGATTTTTACATGGAGATTTATCAGAAAATACACTAAATGCAGTACCAAATTTAAAAATAGGAGATTAAAAGATGTCAATATATGTAATAGGAGATTTACATTTATCATTTAACACACCAAAACCAATGGATATATTTGGAGAGAATTGGACAGGACATGAAGAAAAAATAAAAAGAGATTGGCTTCAAAAAGTAAAAGATGAAGACTTAGTAGTATTGCCAGGTGATTTTTCTTGGGAAACATATTTAGAAAATACCAAAAAAGATTTTGAGTATCTAAATAGTTTACCAGGAAAGAAAATTCTTTTAAAAGGAAATCATGATTATTGGTGGACAACAATAACATCAATGAGAAAATTCTTAAAAGAAAATAATTTTGAAAACATAGACTTTTTGTATAACAATAGTTATGAATTTGAAGACAAAATATTATGTGGCACAAGAGGTTGGAGTATTACTGATGAAGAAACAAATGAAAAACTTATAAACAGAGAACTCATTAGATTAGAATTATCTTTACAAGATGGTGTTAATAAATATGGAACAGATAAAGAAATAATCGTTTTTATGCATTATCCTCCAATTACGAAAGCAAAGATAATTACTGGGCAAGAGGCAAAATTTGTAGAAATGATGAGAAAATATAAAGTTAAAAGATGTTTTTATGGACATTTACATGGTACTTCAATTGCAGATGCTGTAGAGGGTAATATTGAAGGAATTGAATTAAAATTAGTTAGTGCAGATGGACTTGATTTTGAATTGCAAAAAATAATGTAAATAATTTTATAAGAGGTTATTAATATGAAATATGGTTTATCAGAAGAAATTTATAATAAAATAAAAAATATAACTAATAAAAATAATAAGTATAAATTTATATTATTTGGTTCAAGAGCTAGGGGAGATTATAAAAATACATCAGATATTGATATTGCTGTTATAAAAAATGTATCAGACATAGACAGATATAAAATAATGAATGAAATAGATTTATTAGATATTATTTATAAAATAGATTTAGTATTTGTAGATAAAGAAACTAAATTAGAATTATTAGAATCTATAAAAAGAGATGGAGTTGAGTTTTAATGAAAAGATTTGAAGAAAGAAAAGAAGACTTAATGAAAGCAACTAAAAAACTAGAGGAAGCCTTAAAGGAGAAAGAAACTGAAATAGCAATAGATGGAACACTGCATAGATTTGAATTTACATTTGAATTAGCATGGAAAACAATGAAAGATTATATGGAATATAATGGCATAATAGAAAACACAGGAAGTCCACGTGAAGTATTAAAAACAGCTTTCTCAAATGGACTTATTGAAGATGGAGAAATTTGGATAAATATGATGCTTGATAGAAATAGTTTATCACATTTATATGATGAAGAAACCTCAAGAAAGATTTACAAAAACATCAAAGAAAAATATATAATTCTTATTGAGAAATTAAATAAAAAACTACAAAATATTACATAAAAAAGATACTTTATAAAGAGGTAAAAATATGTTAGATTTAAACAAAGATGTAAAATATGTAAAAACAGTTGGACCAAACAGAGTTCAACTACTAAACAAATTAAAAATATACACATTAAAAGATTTAATAACATATTATCCACGAGATTATGAAGACAGAAGTAAACCAAAAAACTTATATGAATGTGCAGATGGAGAAGAAGTTTTAATAGAAGCAATGGCAACCAGTAAAATATCTGAAATGCATAAAGGTAAAAAAACAATAAGCAAATTAATTGTAAAAGACCAAACAGGCACTTGTTATATCACATGGTTTAATCAAGGATATTTAAGAAATAAATTTCAACCAGGAAGAATGTATAGATTTTTTGGTAAAATTGCTATAAAAAATGGAAGATTTGAAATGAATTCACCTGTATATGATGAAATAGACCAAAGTAAAAATACAGGAAAAATTATCCCAATATATCCATTAACATATGAATTAAAACAAAGTACATTAAGAAAAATAATAGAAAACGGATTAGCTGAAGTAAAAGGACAATTACCAGAAACATTACCAGAATACATATTAGAGCAAAATAATTTGTGGGGAATAAATAAAGCAATAGAGCAAATACATTTTCCAGAACAATTTTCTGATTTTAACAAAGCACGAGAAAGGCTAGTATTTGAAGAACTTTTATCAATGCAGTTAGCATTATTAAAATTGAAAAATAATTATGAACATGATAACAATGGAATTCAATTTAGTAAAGAAGCCAAAATGTCAGATGTAATAAATATTTTACCATTCAAATTAACAAAGGCACAATTAAGAGTTCTAGAAGAAATAGACAAAGATATGGAAAGCAATAAGCCTATGAATAGATTGTTACAAGGAGATGTGGGTTCAGGAAAAACTGTGGTAGCTATGATTGCAGCATATAAAGCAGTAAAATCAGGATATCAAGCAGCTATAATGGCACCAACAGCAATACTTGCAAGTCAACATTTAGAAAGCTTTCAAGGAATACTAGAAAATCTAGGAATAAGATGTGAATTATTAATTTCAAGTATAACTAAAAAGAAAAAGACAGAAATATTGGAAAGACTACAAAATGGAGAAATTGACATTTTAATAGGAACACATGCACTTTTAGAAAAAAATGTAGTATTCAAAAATTTAGGACTAGTAGTAACAGATGAACAACATAGATTTGGTGTAAAGCAAAGAAGTACAATAGCATCAAAAGCACAAAATCCAGACATAATAGCTATGTCAGCTACACCAATTCCACGAACATTAGCATTAATTTTATATGGGGATTTAGATATATCAATAATAGATGAGCTTCCACCAAATAGGAAAACTATAGAAACATATGCAGTTAGAAAAAGTATGGAAGCTAGAGTAAATGCTTTTATAACAAAACAGATTGAAGAAGGAAGACAAGCATATATAGTATGTCCACTAGTAGAAGAAAATGAAGAAATGGGATTAAAATCAGTAATAGAACTTGCTGAAAAATTGCAAACAGAAACATTTAGCAAATACAAGGTGGCATATCTACATGGAAAAATGAAACCAAAAGAAAAAGATGAAATAATGCAAAGATTTAAAGATGGAGAAATCCAAATTTTAGTTGCAACAACAGTAATAGAAGTAGGAGTAAATGTGCCAAATGCAAGTATAATGATAGTAGAAAATGCAGAAAGATTTGGACTTGCTCAATTACACCAATTACGTGGTAGAGTAGGAAGAGGAGAATATCAATCATACTGTATTTTAAAATTTGACGGAAACAGTGAAACAACAAGGCAAAGAATGAAAGTAATGTGTGATACAAATGATGGATTTGTAATTTCTGAAAAAGATTTAGAATTAAGAGGTTCAGGAGACTTTTTTGGAACAGAACAACATGGACTTCCAGAATTTAAAATAGCTAATTTATTTGAAGATATTCAAATTCTAAAGAAAGTACAAGCAATAGCATTAAAAATAATGGAAGAAGATCCTAAACTTGAATTAGAAAAAAACAAAAGACTAAATAGGTTAATAAAAGATAAATTTAAAACTAGAATAGAAATATAGAATATGTGAGTACAGGCTTATAAGGACTGTGGTCAGAAAGGTTGTAACATGTTGCAAATAATAGTTAAATTAATTGGAGTAATAATCATTTTAGTTGGAGTTGTTTTTATATATGATGCTCGTATATTAACAAAAAAATTATTTGGGTTTGGAGACCAAAATGAAGCTACGAGTGGATTTAAGATATTAGGTGCAATGCTTAGCATTGTTGGTGGATTAATTATATATTTGTCATAGGGGACGGTCCTTAATGGCAAAATTTATATTTATAGAAAAAGCGATAGCCATAAATGACTACCGCTTTTTATTAAAATTGGTGCCAATGAAGTAGTTATCTACAACTTTTTGGCTCTCATAACGATTGATACAAATATCAATCAATTTAATAAAGTATATCATATTTTTTATAAATTACAATAAAATCATAAAAAAATTCATAAAAAAAGAAACCTCTTACGAGGAAAAGAAATAATTTTCTTTTTTAGTTGGTTACTTGCCAAAGTATAACTTCCATTTTGACTTTGACAAGTCAATCTTTTCTTCTTTTAATTCCTTGATTTTGTCATTGTTTGCTACATAAACCTCAATCTGCTTTTGTACCAATGTATCCGATTTCAGTTCTGGAAAAAGAGAAACAAGATTTATGGCATCTTTATCTTTTAACTCTCCATATGTGCTTGCTTCAAAATCCATATAACTTTTTACGGTGACATTAATATTTTCTTCGATAGATGCATTTTCTTCTTCATACATTGCGATTTTGTTATCAATAGTGTATCCAGTTCCTACTCTGTTAATGAGTATAAATACCCAAATCAAGAAAATAATAGAAACTATACCAGCAATAATGGCTACTATAAAATAGCCGAAGCACACATTTGCATTTCCATTTTTGCTTTTTGCTTCTTTTATGCACCTCACAACAAAGAATACTGTTAATGCCAAAAAGATAATGAAAAAAAGACTTACCATATTTTTTTCCTCCTTAAATACTTTTATTGTTGATAGTAACATATATGTAAAACCAAAAAGTTAGAGGAAAATCCTCTCACTAATTAGTGAAAATAGGGAAATGACACAGGTTTTTACCTATATCACTTTATATTATACATTATTTAACATAAAATTTCAAATTATTTTCTAAAGTTGTATGAGTTTTTTTGACTGGGGAATTCCCTAGATTTCAATATTTTTAAGCTCC
>ERZ1643249.1321-NODE-1321-length-25134-cov-5.309183_pt1 | contig 25134 bp, 26 predicted proteins | sample MGYA00579263_ERZ1643249 | MGnify/ENA primary metagenome ERZ1643249 (study PRJEB29033, sample SAMEA4952264) | chicken gut metagenome | biome: Broiler Chicken; feature: Gastrointestinal Tract; material: Caecum | place: Ireland | collected 2018 | study: Broiler...
TAAACCAGTAGTGTACGCCATCCTGCTCTCCTGCACGCGGTGAGCGTGTTGTCGCTGAGACCGAAAGACGCAGGCGGGGCTCTGCCTGTAAAACCTTGCCTAAGATCGTTCCCTTACCGGTTCCGGATGGGCCGGTAAAGACAAAGAGTTTTCCTGATGTCATTCATTGTCCTCCCCTTCATTTTCATCTTCCCGCGCTTCAGCACGGCTTGCAATCGTCTCTGGCTGGATGGCAGATAAAATCACGTGGTCGCTGTCAGTGATTAGGACGGCCCGCGTCCGTCGCCCATACGTTGCATCGATCACAATGCCACGGTCCCGGGCCTCCTGTACGATACGCTTAATGGGGGCGGAATCTGGACTAACGATGGCCACCAAACGGCTCGCGGCGACCATATTGCCAAAGCCGATGTTAATCAGTTTCATAAGAACTCTCCCCTTCTGCTCGATACCATGTGCCCACTTGAACAAAGGCCGGCAACATCATTCAATATTCTGAATTTGTTCACGAATCTTTTCAATTTCGGACTTTAACTCTACGACTAACTTCGATAACGTGATATCATTTGCCTTAGAGCCAATGGTGTTGGATTCACGGTTCATTTCCTGCACCAAAAAATCAAGCTTGCGGCCAATCGGCTTGTGCTCATTCAGCATGTGTTCCAACTGATTCAAATGGCTGCGCAGACGTACGGTTTCCTCGTCGATCGCGGTACGATCCGCAAAGACGGCCGCTTCGGTTAAGATGCGCTGCGTATCTACTGTGGCATCGGTGAGCAGCTCATTCATGCGCTTTTCAAGTTTTTCGCGATATTCGGCCGTGCGCTCTGGTGCTCGCGATTCGACTTGAGTCAACAATTCGATGATCGTGTTTCCTCTGGCATGCACGTCATCTGCCAGCTTCTCACCTTCCCGTGTGCGCATGATCTCAAACTCGTCGACAGCCAACTGGAAAACTTCCAGCACATCCTGCGTTAACTTTTCTGTGTCCGGCTCTGCCTGCTCCTCAGTCAAGACCTCGGGCATTTTCGCCAGGGTTAAAAGCGAAATATCATTGGGCAGACCAGTGGCCTCGCTCAACTCCCGCAGAGCGGACAAATATCGCTGTGCAAGCGGTACGTTGACCTTTACGGTCACATCGTCAGCGGATGCACTGGCAAGCTGAACAAAAATGTCAACTTTACCGCGTGCGATCTGATTTCCAGCAGCCTTTTTCAAGGCTTCCTCTAAAAAACTGTACGCCCGCGGGCACTTGACATTGACATCGAGATAACGATGGTTTACTGAACGGATTTCAACCGAAATTTCCCGTCCGTCAATTGCCATACGTGCACGGCCATAGCCGGTCATACTTTTCATGTTTTAACACCCTTACTTGAAAGAATTATTTTGCAGTTGCTGTGCCAGCCTGCGCATGGCAGGAAAAATACGGGATAGGCACAGATCGTAATAAACCAGGATTAAGTTGCCTGCGGCAAATACAATCGCAGTGAGATATCCAGAAAGTGCCGGGAACTCCGGAATCAGCCCCGCACGAATGCACCAGAGTACAATGATTACCCAGATGTTTCCGAATACCAATTTACACAGCCAACGGATGATACGGCTTGGAATGCGCTCAAAGAAAAAGCGGAGTACGGTATATAGACCAAACAACCCCGCATATAAAATTGCAATCACTTTATCCGGCAGAAGGAAAAGCGAGAGCGCGGCAGTCGCGGCATAGACAAGACAGCCGGTTTTCTTTTCTCCAACAAGGAAAAACAATTCCGGAAGGAAGCCAACGACCATACATGCAGCCCAGCTCGCAATCGATAAAAATGTGGCAATATACAAAAGCGCCACAGATACGCCGGTCATTAATCCGCCGCGCGCGATTTGTCTTGCATGCATCAGCAGCCACCGCCTCCGCAACAGCAGTTAATGAGGCAATTAAAGCAGATGAGCTGCCCGCAGCAATCACAGGCATCTGTTGAATTCATGGGGCGATAGCCGCCATAATTTGCGCCCATATTTAAATTATTGAGCGCATTACGGTACTCTAAGTTGTTGGGATCCAGCGTACAAGCCTGCGTGTAACAGCGCTGCGCTTCATCATACCATCCCTTACGGAAATAGACCGTCCCCATTAAAAAATACCACTCAGCATCCCGCGTAGGACAGCGTCCCAAAAGATCTTCTGCCAGGCCGAGGTTACCGGTATTGATCGCATTTCGAATCTGCGCATAGATTCCCGTGCCGCTTTGCCGCGTCTGTTGGTTTTGATAATATCGTTGGCCTTGCTGCGATTGTGAAGCGCCGCCATTTTTGGCTGCATTTCGCTCATTCATGATCATGTCATAAGCTTCGTTGATTTCTTTCATGCGTGCTTCAGCAAGATCGGCCAAGGGATTGTTCACGTAGTTGTCCGGGTGATACTTGCGGGCAAGCTCGCGATAAGCACGTTTGATGTCGTCATCGCTTGTCTGCGGCGTGACGCCGAGTACTTTATAGGGATCCATGCGTTTCATGTCCTCCGTTTGCATGATAAGTTCCATCCAAGACCTGCCGTGTGACCAACGGAAGCCCTAGATCAATGATATTTCCGATGAGCCCTTGATCGCGCTGTATGGGCAGAAGCTGGAATGCAGAATGGATGTCTAATAGGGAACGCTCCAGCGTACGCTCTAACTGTTCTTTCACAGGCTCCAGAGAAGGCGACTGCAGGCCATACCGTAAGATCACCGGGTTGTATGAACCCGATATAAAATCCTCCGGCAAATCAGCGCAGGCATCTAACAGATAAATCCACCGTCCTGTGTGATAAAACATCTGTGAGAGGATGCGGTGAACTGGTTGCGGGCATGTCTGCGGGACAGCCGCAGCAAGCAGACGGGCAAACGTATCTGCTGGACGATCCAGAGATGGCGTATGCGCTTGCTCTAGTGCAGAAAGCTCGTCCAGGCACGTCAGCATCACGCGGTCCAGCTCAGGCAGTGCCTGCCTCGCCTTTTCATAATCTTTTTGCATCAACTTGCGCAAAAAGTGTGCCGCGATACGCTTCCAGCCGGATTCATCACGGATACTGTCTTGGATTTTATAATAGACCAAAAGTACGCTGACATCTGCGGCATAAGTCAACGCCGTAGAGGAACAGGCAACCGCTTTTTTACGAAATGGGCTGGCATCGCAACGGCAATATCGCGTTTTCGGTTCTTCCTCTGCGATGGAACCAATGACCAAAGCAAAAAAAGTCATGTCATAACTCAAAAAATAGGTCTGAAGCCGACCATATCGATCCTTAATCTCGTGACATAGCCCGCAATAGACCGCTTGAAACCGGTTGACTTCACGCACGCGAAGTTCTGGTTTGTATGGGCGGATAAATCCAAACATGGCCTATCTCCTTTGAGCCCGTAAAATAGGCATACCATATTCATTATATTTTACAGGATATTTAGAAAAAAAACAAGACTGCCCAACGTAGGGCAGCCCATGTTTTTCAAATTTTTAACCTTTTTTAACAATTGTAAAGAGCACCTTGTTGGCAACGCGAACACGGCGGTTATGAATGATCGCGGCAAAAATCCCCAAGATAAAACCGATAATGCCTGCCAAAACAGAAAATCCTTCAGAGATTTGCAAGGCCGCACACACTCCATAGAAGACGAAAAATAGGATCAGCGGAATGGCGTAGACAATGGCGGCCATGCCTAAAATTTGCTTGCTAGAGCCTTCCACTGTTACAATATCGCCCACCTTAGCGGCAACTGAATTAATCGCTGTAGCCTGTACTCGTTCGGTTGGGGCTCCGCAGCCGCCACACTTTTCGCAGTCGTGTCCGCAAGCGGATTGGCGCTGAACTTCGATTTGGGCGTGGTTCTCATCTAAAATTTTCTTTACAACAGCCTTTTGGATCATATTATTTTTCACTCCTCAATCTTTCGGCGGCTGATAGGTTTTAATAATTTGGCTGGCGGCCCGCAGGCCATCTACTGCCGCCGACATAATTCCACCAGCATAGCCCGCGCCTTCTCCGCAAGGGATAAGCCCTTCCAGAGAAATACTGGATAAATTTTCACCGCGGGTCATGCGTACAGGGGACGAAGTACGGGTTTCCGGCGCGGTTAAAACAGCATCCAGCGCGCCAAATGCCCGTAGTTTTTTTGCAAACACACCCAGCCCATCATGAAGATATTCTCGGACAAACGGCGGGAATAGGACATTCAAGTCCATGAATCGAGTCCCGAGCGGATAGGTCGGCTGCACCGCACCAAAGCGATGAGAGACAGTTTGGGACAAGAAATCTCCGACAACTTGACAGGGAGCCTGATAGCCTGCTGTCATCTCGTATGCTTGCCGCTCAATCTGCCGCTGGAATGCGATTCCGCCAAATGGTGTGCCATCCGCAGAATCGCTTGGGTCAACCGAAACCGCGATAGCGGCATTGGCGTTTCGCCCATCTCGGGCATGATAGCTCATACCGTTTGTCACAATTGTGTTTTCTTCGCTCTGCGCAGCGACCACTTGACCGCCAGGGCACATACAAAAAGAATAACAAGCGCGTCCATTTTTACGATAGGATAGATTGTATTCCCCGGGTGGTAAGGCGGGATGACCGGCGTACTTCCCGTAAAGCGACCGGTCGATTTCGCTTTGCAGATGTTCAATCCGTGCACCGACAGAAAATGGCTTTGGCTCAAAGTAGATCCCCTGAGAATGCAGGGCAAAAAACGTGTCACGTGCACTGTGGCCCAGGGCTAAGATCGCTTGCTCACAGGATATGGGCTGACCATCCGCAGTGACCGCACATAACACGCCGTTTTTTTGTTTGATTCCAGTCAAAGGCGTACGGAAATGTACATCTGCCCCCCATTGCAACATTTGTATGCGCATATTGCGCACAACATGCTTTAAAATATCCGTACCAATATGAGGTTTCGCCAATCGGCCGATTTCCGCAGGGGCCCCGTGCTGCACAAGGATATACAGCACTTCATCGCATAATGCATCGTGAATACGCGTCGTCAGCTTGCCATCCGAATATGCACCAGCCCCACCCTCGCCAAATTGGATATTGCTGGTGGGATTAAAAATATTCTGCTGCCAAAAGCGCTGGACGGATTGATCGCGCTGTTCGATGGATTCGCCGCGCTCTAGCACGATAGGGCGATATCCACAGCGCGCCAATAGATATGCGGCAAATAGGCCAGCGGGGCCTAGGCCGACGACAACCGGACGATGCTGCATAGGCTGCGAGCCGGGATGCGGCGAAAAGCGCGTAAAAGGTTTGTAACGGACAGAGGGCATTTGCAGCCTCGCTGCAAATGCCTCCTCTCCCTCAATTCCATCCAGCAGGATAGAATATACACGATGAATTTTTCCATGACGGGCATCAAGAGATACCCGATAAATGGATGCCTGAACATCTGCTTCCGTTACGTTACATAGGGATAATGCTTTTGCAATGGCATCTCCCTCGTTTTCATCAAATGGCAGGCGGATACCAGAAACGATAATACTCACGTAGATTTATTTTCCTCCGTAGGGATAGTTGGTGTCTGTTCAGGTGGATTAGTTTCCTCGATCTCAATCGTGACCTTTTCATCGGGATTGAGTAAGGTGAAGCTGGAGCCGGAATTTTCGAGCTGTTCACAGCGAACCTCAATAGGAACCTCGTGAATGCCCGGCCCCAATTCATCAGCATTGAATACGGCATTGATATTGAATGCCTCAGCAGTCAAGTTAGCTAAAAGAGCAGTCTCAGCCTGGATCCGGATCGTCACCGAAGTCGTTTCCAACGTTGCGGTCAGGTTGGGATCGGTACCACTATTCTGTAAGGAAATATTGGTAACCGGGATCTCACGCGTACTCATACCAACTGCCTGAATGGTAACTTTGGCAGAAGCGGGTTCGCCCTGCATGCGGGAAACGCCATTGGGGAGTTGGATTGGCATAGTGACCGGAGAATCAGCATTCAACATAACGGTGCCGAGCTGTAGCTCTCCTAGATTGATTTCTGTGAGCTGGCTAATGATTTCCTCCTCGCCGTAGACCGAAATCTCCTCAGGATCAATGGTTGCCTGCACGGAATTCTTGTCTACAGTATCCGAGCTGATCAGATTGACTGTCAACGGCAGACGTGCAACCGTATAGACCGGAATCGTGACCGAATAATCGTTGGGTTCACATGTTAGATACGTCTGGTCCAAGGCATTGTTATTTTCATCCAGGAACGAGAAAGAAGCCAGCACACTGGTGGTTCGCGTCAGTCCGTTGGAATCCGCAGCCGGGACAACCGCAACTGCCTTGCGGATCTGATCAACAATGGTCTTGGGGCCGGTAACCATGACCGAATCCTGCTCGGCCTCTGGATCGTCATACATATAGCCTTCCGTGGGTTGGCCGTCGACGCGAATTGTGATTGGAACTTCCTTGGTCGAAATTTCATCGATAACAATCTGAAAAGAGCTAGGCGATACGATTTCTGACGCACGAACACTGGTGGAGTTAATCAACACAGTGCAGTTGGTCGAACGATTGGACGTACTAATGGTATATGTGCCAGGTTGTTCAAAATTCGCCAAATTAACACGCACCTGGATATCGCTGGCTTCCAGAGAATTCAGCGTGGTATACGGTGCGGTCAGCTTAACGGTCACCGTCTGATCCTGCCCTTCTACCAAGCTCAGCCCATAGTCATTTTCGAGAACATCTTCATTGAGATAGGTAATCGGGATGTTGGAAATTGTATGGGCGCGCGTCAGGTCGTCATTATTTGCGACCACGATAAACCATAGGGCAATTGCCATTAAAATAGCAAGTAATTTGCGGGCAATATCATGCGCTGTCAAAAATTGTTTAAACTTTTTCATTTCGACTTGCCCTCCTTTTCCGCATTCTTTTTCTGTCTGCGCGGCAGGAGGCCTTTGCGCTTCTGGGGATGCTCTTCTTTTTCTTCAGGCATAAGTTCTGCAACTAAGATCTTGCGCAGAGTCTCTGGAGATAGATGCCGTTTGAGCATACCGCCAATCGCGACGGAAATCGCACCAGTCTCTTCAGAGACAACGACAAGAACGGCATCAGATGCCTCACTCATGCCGACCGCGGCGCGATGGCGGGTACCTAGATCGCGAGATAGATTTTGATTGCTGGAGAGCGGCAGAACACAGCCGGCAGAAAATAGGCGACCGTCCCGCACGACCAGCGCACCGTCATGCAAGGGAGAGTTATGAAAGAAAATATTTTTAATCAGCGGTTCAGATGGTTCGGCGTCGATACGAGTTCCGGTGTTAATGATTTCACTCAGACGCTCTTGCCGCTCAAAAACCATAAGTGCGCCGGTACGGGTCCAGCTCATGGATTCGCACGCAGCTACGGTTTGATTGATGCACTGCTCAATGGCGACGACGTCGACCTCGGTTCCTGTGAGAAATTTACGCAGCTGGCCCTGCCCTTTGCCGAGCTGTTCCAGCATACGGCGCAATTCCGGCTGGAAGACAATGGCCAGGAAGATAGCGCCGAAGGAGAAGACCTGCTGTAAGATCCAGGACACGGTGTTGAGACTGAGATATTCTGCCACGATGCGGGCGGCAAAGATAATCAGAATGCCCTTTGCCAGACGCATGGCGCTGGTATCCTTCAGCAATTTCATACCACGATAGATGACATAGGCAATGATACCCATATCGATGATATCCTGGATTGAGATCAGCTCAATACTGCGCTGCAGCGTATTGAACGCCCCTAATAATATTTCTTGCATCTTATGTAAACACCTAAATTCTGTATTCCGTTAGTCTAATGGCATACGATAGTTATATTTTATCATACTCCTGGAAGCCTGTGAATACAATTCAAAATTTTTTCACATTTCGCATAGAATTTCACGCAAAACTTGGACGGTTTGGGTCAATTCGTCTGCTGTGGTATAAGGGTTGAGGGAAAATCGGACAGTTCCAGTTGTGTCAGTCTGCGCGCTTCGATGCGCGAGCGGAGCGCAATGCAGTCCGCCGCGCACGCAGATATCCCGGGCAGCGAGAGCCTGTGCTAATAGTTCAGAGGACTCGCCTGGAATGCGCACAGAAACGAGCCCCGATTGACAGGCTGGATTTTCTGCGGCAAAGACTTCAAGGCTGGGTACCGTGCGAAGCATGGCTGAAAATTCGCTCATCAGGTGCTGTTCCCTGAGATAGATTTTAGCGACGTCAGCCTCTAAAAGAAAGCGGATACCCGCTGCAAGGCCGGAAATTCCAGGTACATTTGGAGTACCGCTTTCTAGTCGATCCGGAAGAAAGGCAGGTTGTTCCAAGCTAAACGATGCACTGCCAGTTCCTCCTTGTAAAAGCGGTATGGGCATATCACCGCGAGGCAAAATGAGCAGCCCGGTTCCCTGCGGCCCTAAGAGGCCCTTATGCCCCGGCATGCACACTGCACAAAGTGATCCCAGCACATGCAAATCTAGCGGGACTGCCCCTGCGGATTGGGATGCATCTAGGATGAGCGGAATCCCATAGGCTTGCAGCATGGCATCTAATTGTTCAAGGGGGATGATCGAACCGAACACATTCGACACGTGATTGATAATGAAAAATTCAGCGCCAGCTTCAATTGCACGTTCGGCTTCCCGGAGAAAATCGGTTTTATCAAATAACTGACTGCGCAAAATACGCAGAGGACACCCAATTGCATGCAGGGGACGCATGACAGAATTGTGTTCGTAGCCGCTCACAGCGACAGTCATGTCCGGCCTGCAAAAACCATGGATGGCCAAATTCAGCGCATGAGTCGCATTCATGGTAAAAATAATCTTAGCGGGGTCGTCAACCGCAAAGAGTGCCGCAGCCGCCTCCCGGCACTGATAGACAACCTCTCCCGCATGAAGCGCAGGCGCGTGCCCGCTGCGTGCATATCCGGCACAGGTCTTGAGCGCTGACATCATACATTGCGCTACTTCAGGCGGCTTTTGCAGAGAAGTAGCAGCCTGATCGAGATAAATCATAGGCTACTCCCCATCCCGTCCAGCCAGGCGCATGGGCGAATCCCGCGATCTCTGCAAGCCTGCTGGGATTTGGTTTGTTCCTCCCAGCGGATACCAACTGCCCAGGTGCAGGCATGCGGTCTTTCGCCCGCCTGCGGCGGTTTCCCAATATGCCCGATGATTCCATTTTGTGCCAATACGTTCCGGCACTGTATCGCCTGTGTTTGGCTGGGGAATACGATCCAAACCATGATTTGTCCTCCTCGTTCTGTTCTTAGATAGATCATATTATGCAGCATGATTGAGGATTGCCAACTCATGCATGCACGTGCTATACTGATAAAGTACAAAAATATGCAAAGGAGATTGTCTCAGATATGGATTTGCAAATGCTGGCGCTTGACCTGGATTTTCTTTCCGTCTTACGCAGCCTACAGGAAAATGCCCTTGTAAAGCGGTATAAAAATGCCTTGTGCGCGCTCTCGGGAACCCCAAGCGAGTTCGCATCCGCCTATGGCGCGCTGTGTGCCCAAGTCTACGAAACGGGAGACCCGAGCCGTGTTCTGCTGCACAGCATTCATCGCGACAGCAATGCCTTGACCGATACAATCGATCGCCCTTCCGAGCAAGTCATGGGGGCAGTTAATCACGACGTCCGCACACTTTGTGCGATGCTATCGGTCAGTGGGAGCGAGCTGTTAGATACTGCAAAGTCGATCTTTGGACAGGCATTGCCCAATCTATATACGTTGCCCACCTTCCGCGCAGGCACAGCCCTGCCTTTTTCCGACGCGGCGGGCCTGCGCAGTTTCTATCAGGAAAACGGTTTTGGATTTTTTGCTGGTGCGACATTTTATGCGGTCGATAAGGAAGCGATTGTGCCGGTTATTCATCCGGATCCGGTCCGCCTGACGGATTTAAAGGGATATGCCCGTCAAAAGGCGCAAATCATTACGAATACCCGGGCATTTTTGGCAGGCAGAGCAGCCAATAATATTTTGCTCTATGGGGATAAGGGTACGGGAAAATCTTCCACAGTCAAGGCTGTTGTTAATGAGTATGCCAAGGATGGGCTTAAAATTGTTGAACTGTCAGTGACGCAGATCGCTATGTTCCCAATGATTTGTGCCTGCGCGGCGCATAGCCCATATAAGATCATCGTCTTTTTGGATGATCTGAGTTTTGAGCGTGAAGATGACAACTTTGCAGCGCTCAAGGCATTTATTGAGGGCGGATTGACCGGGAAACCGGACAATCTTATTTTGTATGCGACCTCCAACCGCCGGCATCTGATCCGGGAGAGCTTTGCCGACCGCGAGGGGGATGATGTCCATAGACGGGATACCCTGGAAACGGTCACCTCGCTCTCCGATCGATTTGGCCTGGAAATCACCTTCTCGGTTCCGGAGCGCGATGAGTACTTGAGTATTATTGACCAGTTGGCAGATGACTGTGGGATTACTACCGACAAGGATCAGCTGCATCTGCTGGCAGAGCGCTTTGCATTGCGCCGGAATGGCCGTTCCCCTCGCACAGCAAAACAGTTTATCCAGATGCAGCTTGCACAGGATATGGCGTAAAAATAATGCCGGACAAAACGTCCGGCATTATTTTATGCACAGGTACCCTGTTTGATGTAAAAGAAATCAAACGGGTTCGATCAGGCAGACGGCATGCGCCGCTATTCCCTGCTTCATGCCTGTAAAGCCAAGGCCTTCTTCTGTTGTGGCCTTTATGCTTACTTGATCGAGTGACGACTGCAATACCCGTGCAATATTCTCGCGCATTTGTGGGATATGCGGAGCCATTTTGGGTGCCTGTGCGACAATAGTTGCATCCAGGTTTCCCAATCGCCAGCCACGTTGCTGCAATAGTTTCCCCACTTGCTGCAATAACACCAGAGAGTCTGCACCGGAGAATTGGGGATCTTGATCGGGAAATAACTGCCCGATATCTCCAAGTGCTGCAGCGCCAAGCAGTGCATCCATCACCGCGTGCAGTAGGACATCAGCATCGCTATGCCCCAACAATCCGGTTTCATGTACAATTTCAACACCGCCAATAATACATTTACGGCCAGCAACTAGCCGATGTACATCATACCCATATCCAATTCGCATGTATCATTCCTCCTGCCCAAATAGTGCTTCTGCCATTGGGATATCCTCTGGCGTTGTAATTTTAATATTGCGATAACTTCCTGGCGTCGCGCTGACCGATATCCCAATTCTTTCGACTGCGGCACAGTCATCTGTTAAAGTTGCACCGCTGGCCAAGGCTTCTTTTAGCGCGCTTAGAATCAATGTGCGGCGAAACACTTGTGGTGTCTGCACCGCTGCGATCTGATCTCGGGCGACATCTGCAAGGATTTTCCCTTGAGAGACGCGCTTGATGCTGTCTTTCAGGGCTACTACAGGGGCAGCAGCGCCAGACTTGATTGCTTCTGTGATAGCTGCGTGGATCACTGCCTGTGATACGAGAGGACGAGCCCCATCGTGAATTGCGACGAGATCGATCGAATCTGCGCACGCCGAAATACCTGCCAAAACAGATTCGGTGCGTGTTTTGCCGCCTCGTACGATATATTGGACCTTTGTACATGAATACGCCGTAGCCAACTGCCGGTAGGGCATAATATCTTGTTCACGGCAGACAATGACAATGGATTCGATGAGGGGACATTGCTCAAACGCAAGCAGGGTATGCGCAAGCACAGGGACATCGTGCAGAGGAAGCAGCAACTTATTCATTCCCATACGCGTCGAAGACCCTGCGGCAGGAAGAACGGCAGCAATATGTATTTGTTTCTCTTTCGCATGTGAACGCATGATAATATCCTCCAAAAGTATTTATATTTTACTCCGGATTTTTGGGGATTGCAAGGCCATATATTGTTGTGCAAGCAAGCAGACTGCGATTAGCCCAAGGCTCCATCCTCGTTGTGATATACCGCTATATACGCCAGCTAACAGCAATACGCATATCGAAATTGATCGAACAGTTTTGGGAAGCCAATGTCCAGGAATAAAGCAGGATTCCAGAGCCCGGCCGCCGTCAAGCGGCGCAGCAGGGAAAAGATTGAATATGCTCAGAAGCAAACTGGCGCCAGCTAGCAAGGGATAGTGCAGGTGAACTGCGACTTGCCACAAAAGAAGGCCGGCAAGCGGGCCGGAAAGTGCAATCCATAGCTCGGAATAACGGGATGCTTTGGGCAGCCAATATTGTATGAGTCCCCCCAATGCAGACAGATGGAAGCGGATGATGGTACCGCCATACCGTTTTACCATAAGAAAATGCCCCAATTCATGCACAATAGACGCGACGAGAAAAGCAAGAAAAACCCGGTCAGCATCGAGCAAAAAGATCCCGGAGATCAAGAACCAGAAAGAGTCATGGATGCGAAGCTTTTCTTTCATAACAGCAAATAATCCTCCGGATTGAGAAGTTTGCCGGCACGCCATAACTCAAGATGCAGGTGGGCCCCGGTCGCATTGCCGCTTTCCCCGACTGTTGCGATTTTTTGTCCACCTTTGATGCACTCCCCTGTTTGTACCAGCAATGTATCACAATGGGCATAGAGCGCACAGGCTCCGTCAAAGTGACTGATAATCAGGTAATTCCCATAACTGTCATTCTTTGCTGCCGTTTTCACAATACCATCGGACAAGGAATAAATGGAGCTCCCCTTTTCGGCTGCTAAGTCAACTCCTTTATGAAAATGTGTCTCGGCATTAATCGGATGAGTGCGGTTTCCAAAGTGTGAAGTAACGACAGCCGCTGTGATTGGAATACGGCAGGAGATATCCAATGGATAGACGGCAGGATCAGCGATACTCGGAAAAACGCCCGCCGCAGTTGCGGCGAGCGTCTCAAGGGGTGCTGGAGACTCTGAGATTGGTTCACTAGCTTCTGGAGAGGTGCTAGGAAACCAATCTGAAAAGACAGCCTGTAGATTTTCTGGTTCAGTCCAGGAGCCAGTGGCCTGAACAGCCTGCTCCACTGCGCGAGAGCCGGACAAAAATGTCTGTACGGCCTCTTGCGCATGTAAAAATGGTTCAAATTGTATGGTCCGCAGTATGGTAGCACATAGAAATATGGTTGCCAATCCAAACATCAGTTTTTGTACATTGGTCAGGCGATTGGAAGATTTGCGCGGCATAACCTGCCTCCTTCCTGTTAGGATTGGTATAGCATATGAAAAGCCCGGAGACGTCATGCCTCCGGGTTTAGAGTCAAGATTTTTTTGCTGGGCGATCGGTCTGCAATCCGGCGATAATTTTACGGACACGCCAAAGGAAGAAGAGCGTCGTTGTTGTAGCTGCTAGGAAATCAGAAACCGGCTCAGCCAAGAAAACAGCAAAGATTTTATCCGAGAAAAAGTTTGGCAGGAGCAGAATCAGCGGGATCAACAGAATTACCTTGCGCAATAATGCTAAGAACAGAGAGACTTTCGCTTCTCCCAGCGCAATAAATGCCTGCTGGAAGGAAGTTTGAATACCCAAGACAAAGACAACGGCCATGTAAATGCCTAAGGCCCAAATGGTAAATTCCTGTAAGTCCGGGTCGGTCGTGAATAGGCTTACCAAAAGGCCTGGAACGGTACGTGTCAGCGCCCAACAAAACAGGGCATATAGAAATGCACTGGTGACCAGCAATCGGATTGCTTTCTTCATGCGGTCCACTTGACGTGCACCAAAGTTGTAGCTGATGATCGGCTGCGCACCCTGGGTTAAACCAGTCAATGGCAGATTGACCATTTGCAGCAAACTTGTCAGAATTGTCATGGCGCCAACCGCAAGATCTCCACCATATTTGGCCAGCGAGACATTAAAGGTGATAGAGAGCAGGCTTTCTGTAGATTGCATGACAAACGGCGAGAGCCCAAGTCCAATTACGGGCAGCAATATCTTGGCCTCAGGGCGCAGATTCTTCTTCCTCAGCTTCAGGATAGCCTTCCTGCCGGTTAAAAATCGAATGACCCAAATTGCCGAGATAAACTGAGAAAATACTGTAGCGATCGCCGCACCGCGTACGCCCATCCCAAAACCAAACATAAAGACTGGGTCAAGAATGATATTAAGCGCGGCACCAATCAAAACGGTCAGCATAGCAGTTTTCGCTTTGCCCTGAGTCGTGATAAATCCATTCATGCCGAGTGTGACCTGGGTAAAAACCGTACCTAAGACATAAATGTTGAGGTATTCCAGCGCGTAGGGCAGAGTGTCTTCACTTGCACCGAATAAAACGAGAATTTGCCGCTGAGTGAGCAAAAAAACAACGGTTAAGATAACCGAAATTGTGATCAGTGCACTAAAACAGTTGCCCATGATTTTTTCTGCCCGATCGTTATGTTGCTGCCCCATGGCAATAGAAGCATGGGGCGTACCGCCCATACCGATTAAGGAACTGAAAGCCGATATCAAAATGATAATCGGAAAGGTCACGCCCACACCGGTTAATGCCTGCGAACCAATTTCAGGAATATGACCGATATAGATGCGATCCACAATATTATACAGCATGTTGACAATCTGCGCTGCAATGTTAGGAAGCGCCAGCCGTAAAAGCAGTCTGCCAACTGGGGCAGTACCGAGCTCGTTCTGTTGTTGTGTATCTGTCTGCAACTTATTTCTCTCCCCGATCTTGTGCGATTAGAATTTTTAGCGCTTCAACCGCAGTCTGAATTCCGCGCTCTGCCATCTCTGGAGAAGCATCCAGCGTATCATCTGAATCTGCATTCCACAGAACGTTCAATACGCCACCGCACCGCACATGATGGACGGCTCCAACGACAAAGACCGTAGCACATTCCATTTCACTGGTCAGCACACCAGCCTTTTTCCAGGCTTCCCACTTTGCCTGTAGCTCGGCACAAATGGGTTGTTCGCTCGGGCGGATCTCGCCATAAAAGCTATCTTTAGATTGGATCACGCCGACATGCTGGCGATACCCCAGTGCGGCGGCCGCTTCATGCAGCGCACGGACGACAAAAAAATCGGCGACAGCCGGATACTCGATGGGCATATATTCTCGTGTTGTGCCCTCTTGCCGGACAGCCGCAGTTGCAATGACAATATCGCCGCTTTGTACTGTCTCGACGATCCCGCCTGATGTGCCAACCCGGATGAAGGTATCTGCACCACACTCAATCAATTCTTCCAGCGCAATAGCGGTAGATGGACCGCCGATCCCAGTCGAGCACACAGCAACTGGTTCGCCATTTAGCTTACCGCGCCAAACCGTATATTCACGATTGGAAGAGAGAAACTCCGGTTCATCAAAATACCCAGCGATTCGTTCGCAGCGCCCTGGATCACCTGGCAGGATGACATATCGGCCGATATCGCCTTTTTTGATTTGGATATGCATTTGCTTGCCCTGAATTAACATGATGGCTCCTCCTCTCGTCGAACCGACTTGATATTTTTTTCAATTTTGCTGCGGGGAGCCATGATCTCATGACCACAGCCGCAGCATCGCATACGGAAATCCATACCGACCCGCAGTACGAGCCACTCCCTGCTGCCGCAGGGATGTTCCTTTTTCATAAGCAGATGATCTCCAACTTGAATATCCATGGGATGCATACCTCCAAAATTCAAAACGGTTAAAAGGCAGGATAATTCATCGGCCCTGCCGCATATAGTAGACCAACGTCAAAAGGAGGTCTTGCAGGCATGAGACAGATATACTATCCCGAAGGGGTAAAATTATATGACGATGAAAATGTAAACGCGATTCGCTCTCTTGACCACCTACATGCTGCAGAAAAGCAAGGCACGATTTTGGAGGGGCTTGCGGTCTCCTGTACTGCTGAGCACGATTTAATCGTAGAGTTACCGTGCGGGCGTGCGATTATTCCGCGGGTGGAGTGTGCAAGAGGTATTGCAGAAGGAACGACCCGGGACATTGCGATTCTATCCCGGGTTGGACGCCCGGTCGCATTCAAGGTGACCGATGCACAAGCGAATCCAATTCGGCTTTCGCGTAGAGCTGCCCAGGAAGAAGCCCTCTCCTGGATGCTGCACACAGTATTCCCAGGCGACATTTTGTCCGCACGTGTTACGCATCTTGAGCCCTTTGGTGTCTTTGTCGATATTGGATGTGGTGTGCCCTCGTTTATTGGAATTGAGCACCTCTCCGTTTCCCGTATTTTTCATCCCAGCGAACGTTTTTCTGTCGGACAGTCGATTTACGCTGCTGTTTTATGTATAGATCAAGCGCGCGAACGCATTTCGCTAACCCACCGAGAGCTTTTGGGGACTTGGGAACAGAATGCAGCGCAATTCCAACCTTGTGAAACTGTCCCTGGAATTGTGCGCAGTATAGAAGACTATGGGATTTTTGTGGAGCTCACGCCCAACTTATCCGGTTTGGCTGAGAAAAAAATAGGAATCCAGAATGGGGATCGTGTATCGGTGTATATCAAATCCATCTTGCCGGCCCGCATGAAAATCAAGCTGAATATTATTGATATCTTACGTGATCAGCCGCCGTTTCAGCCGCCTTTACGCTATTATATTACGGAAGGACGGCTGCAAGAGTGGGTATATTCCCCAGTAACTTGCTGCAGTAAGCATATTGCAACAGTTTTTCATGCGTGATAAGTATTACTGAGAGACGCGGAAGATACAGCTGCCCAAAGGCGCCAACATGATTTGCGCACAATTACGTTCATCCGAATAAATGACCCAATCGTTTGTGACATCCCGTCCGCCATATTTTGAAGTATCGGAGTTGATGATTTCTCGAAGCGTTGTCGGGCGGTCAAACTGTAAGGTATAATCCCGGTACTTTTGATTGGATAGGTTCAGCACGATCAGGAGCGTTTCGCCGCCTGCGCTTCGAAAATAAGAGTATACGGCATGTTGGCTGTCGTCGGCATCCAGCCAACGGAACGAGCGCATATCATATTCGTCTTGGTGCAGTGCGGACGATTCTAGATAAAGATTGGATAAATCGGTCAAATAATGCATAAAACCAATATGTTTAGGATATTGCAATAGTTCCCAATCAAGCTGCCTGGATTCATCCCATTCGCGGAATTCGCCCAATTCGTTTCCCATAAAGTTTAACTTCTTGCCGGGATGTGTGTACATATAAGTATATAAAGTACGGCATTGCGCGAATTTTTGGTCATAATCCCCCCACATTTTGTCCAAAATGGTCTTTTTTCCATGAACGACTTCATCATGCGACAATGGAAGCAGATGTAGGTTATCATAGAAATAGCTCATAGAAAATGTGAGACGGTGATGGGACTGTGGGCGCGCTTCTGGAGGCAAAGCAAAATAAGCCAACGTATCATTCATCCAGCCGAGATCCCATTTATAGTCAAATCCCAATCCATCGTACTGTACAGGTGCAGTGACTTTGATTAAGTTGGTAGAATCTTCTGCAATCAGAAGCGCATGGGGATGCCTTGTGCGAAGGCCCTGATTGCACTGCTGCAAGAAATAAAGGCCAGAGGGATTGGTTCCGTTTCGCTCATCCCCTTGCAGATAGATGACATTGCGGATTGCGTCGAAACGCAATCCGTCACAATGACAGACGGTCAGCCAGAAATCGGCTGCAGACTGCAAAAAGGAGCGCACAATGGGCTTCACCAGATCAAAGTTGCAGGACCCCCACTCACTCAGACGGACTCCGCTGTTTTCCGGATATTCATAAAGTGTTGAGCCATCGAAACGTGCCAGAGCATATTCGTCTGGGATGAAGTGAACGGGTACAAAGTCCATGATCACGCCAAGGTTATTTTTATGACACTGATCCACAAAGAAGCAGAAATCTTCAGGCGATCCATAACGGGATGTGATCGAAAAGTATCCGCTCTCTTGATATCCCCAGGAGCCATCAAATGGATGTTCGGCCAGCGGCAGCAATTCGATATAATTGTAGCCATGCTCTTTGCAATATGGAATCAAGGCCTCGGCCAATTCGCGATATGTAAGCCAACTGCCATCGTCATGCCGACGCCAAGAGCCGGCATGGAGCTCATAAATATTGATTGGTTCATTGTAGTGATTGCCGCGTGCGGCCCGCCACGCGCTGTCAGAAAACTCGTATTTTCCGGCCTCTGTAATGATAGAAGCTGTGTTGGGCCGCAGCTCCGCGCATCGCCCGAAAGGATCACAGCGATCTCGGTACATATCCTGCTCAAAGGCATGTACACGGAACTTATATCGCTGCCCAACTTGAGCGCCGGCGCAAAACAATTCAAACACACCCGCGCGAGACGGTTGCATCTGAACCGGCTGCCAGTCGTTAAAATCGCCGATCAGCTCCACAACGAAGGCGTTGGGTGCGAATACGCGGAATACAACCCCTTGCTGCCGGTTTCGGATGGTCGCGTGCGCACCAAAATAGTCATAAGCATTGAAGCAGGTTCCTTGAAGAAAATCGGAGAGAATTGGATTCATAATGGTCAACTCTTTCTGTTTATAATGGGGTCCCCTTAATTTTTTCCCAGTAAGACCGGGCAGCTTGCTCGGTCTTATTTTGTCCATAAAAATAGTATCGGTGTCCGACGAGATGATCGGGCAAAAATTGCTGTTGTACCCAGTGGTTGGGGTAGTCATGGGAATAGAGATAAGAACTGCCATGGCCAAGCTTTGCCGCGCCGCTATAATGGCAGTCTTTTAGGCTGCTTGGGATATCCCCAGGGCCATTTTCTTGAAGATCTGCAATTGCAGCATTGATACCGCAAAGGGCAGAATTGGACTTTGGCGCCGTGGCCATCAGGACTGTCGCCTGCGCAAGCGGAATGCGGGCTTCGGGCAATCCAAGCTGGAATGCGCTGTCTACACAGGATTTAACAATTGCAGCGCATTGTGGATAGGCTAATCCCACATCTTCGCTCGCCATGACCAGCATCCGCCGTGCAGCCGAAATCATATCTCCAGCCTCCAGCAAACACGCCAGGTAATGAAGTGCTGCATCAGGATCGGAGCCACGCACAGACTTTTGAAAGGCTGATAGGACATCGTAATGGCTATTGCCGTCTCTGTCATACCGCATATTGGAACGCTGTGCGACCTGGATAGCGGCATCCTCGGTAATCGTTTCCCCATCTTTTACGCTATTAACCAGCAATTCAACGGCGTTCATAGCTTTACGGACATCGCCTCCGCAACTGTGTGCAATACGTCCGGCGACTGTAGGGGCAACGGTAATGGCACGATGTTCGCTCGCAATTTGAAAGCCGCGTTGTACCGCGCGGAGAACTTCTGCGGTCTCGACGGGTAAAAATTCAAAGACAGTGCATCGACTTAAAATGGCATTATAAATATAAAAATAAGGGTTTTCCGTCGTGGATGCAACCAGCGTAATGCGTCCATCTTCGATGAATTCCAAAAGGCTTTGCTGCTGCTTCTTATTGAAATACTGGATCTCATCGAGATAGACAAGCGCGCCATTCGGTGCTAAAAATGTGTCCAGCTCATCAATAATCGACTTAATGTCGGCAATGGATGCCGTCGTTGCATTTAAATGGTACAACTTCCGGCTGGTTTGCTTGGCAATGATAGACGCAACTGTTGTCTTACCTACACCAGAAGGGCCGAAAAAGATCATATTAGGGATATTTCCACTGTCGATAATGCGACGCAATAAACCATTCTCCGCTAATAAATGGCGCTGTCCGACAACGTCATCTAGCGTTTGCGGACGGATTCGGTCTGCAAGGGGCTGATACATTTTTTCGCCATCCTTCTATAGAAAAACTAATCGTGAAATTATTATAGCAGTTTTTCTGTAGAATGACAATGATTGCTTGACTTTATCGATTTATTGAGATAAAATATATGCAACCTAATTTTTATTATATGAGGTGAACCCGTCATGGCTGGTAATTGGCGAGAGAAAATAAGAAAAATTGATCCCTATATTCCAGGGGAACAGTCCAAAGATGCCGATATTGTCAAGCTCAATGCAAACGAAAACCCCTATCCCCCTTCCCCAAAAGTGCAAGAGGTCCTTCAAAAATTTCCTATCGACGCACTGCGGCGCTATCCCGATGCGAACAGCGGAAATTTGCGGCGGGCGTTGGCAGAACACTTCGCAGTAAAAGAAAACCAGGTATTCATGGGGAATGGTTCGGATGATGTATTGGCACTTTGCTTTCAGACCTTTTTTTGTTCGGGACAGCCAATTCTCTTTCCGGACGTCACATACTCTTTTTATCCAGTCTGGTGCGATCTGTTCCGCATCCCCTTTATCAAGATTCCCCTAACAGATACCTACTGCATTGATCCGGATGACTACAGACGCCCAAATGGTGGGGTTGTTTTACCAAATCCCAATGCGCCTACAGGCATCGGGGAGGGACTGGATTTTGTGAAATGCCTTTTAGAAAATAATCCGGATAGTATCGTGATAATCGATGAGGCATATATCGACTTTGGCGGTACATCCTGCCTGCCACTACTGCAGCAGTATGAAAACTTGGTAGTTGTGCAGACCATGTCAAAATCTCGTTCTCTCGCAGGTCTGCGGGTCGGATATGCAATCGCTTCGTCAGAATTGATTGCTGCATTGGAAGCCGTTAAAAATTCGTATAATTCATATACCATGGATATGCTGACATTGGAGGCAGCAACAGCATCGGTGCAGGACGACGCATATTTTCGTCGAACCTGTCAAAAGGTAATTGACACGCGCGAGCGGGCAAAAGAGGAGTTTCAGAGCTTAGGATTTACGGTATTGCCGTCCCAAGCCAACTTTTTGCTCGTATCCCATCCGACCAAATCGGCACAATTTCTATTTGAACAACTGCGTAAGAAAAAAATATTTGTGCGCTATTTCAGCCAGCCACGCGTCAGTCATTGCTTACGGGTGACTGTTGGAACCGACTTAGAAATGCAAAAATTGTTTGCAGCGCTGCGTGTAATATGATAAGCGTATCTATTGGATAGACAAGTAAACTGTCCCAGATTGCGCGGACAGTACAAATCAAGTTTTAATCGGAGAGGTATCGCGCCAGCGGTGCCTCTCTAGTCTTTTGTTAGATGTATTAGTGCGCACATGATTGTAAAAGTGCACATATCAGTCGATCATCCGCAGTAACGATATTTCTTAGTACGGCTTCTTTTCGCGGCCTTCCTTTGGGCCGCGGGATGTTCCCTGCTTCCATCTTTCGCCGCTTTCTCCGCTCCCGAGTCAGCGGCTTTTTCCCCACATACTTAGCCCTGAATCCGAAATACTCTGCAGCTCCCCGCTGTGTTTTTTCACCGGAAGTATGGTCTTGATCTCTGACGGCAGTGCTTGCACATGTGTATCGTTCCGTTCCTCCATCACGATCCACCTTTACTAGATTTGTGCAATCTATACCAGAGGGGAGCGATTGAATAAGATTTTCCATTACAGCGTGTAAAAAATGGGAGCTGCCCCACCTAAGTCGAGCAGCTCCCATTACAACCTTTTGGGTTTTTCTGTTCATTTACTTGTCCAGCAATGCAATAATTTCGTCCAGCTTTGCATCCCGTTCGGTCGGATCTGCACAGGCCACCGCATCCCGCACGCAACCATTGAGATGTCCTTTTAACACCTCTTTGCGTGCCTTTCGGAGAAGGGCCTCTGTAGCTGCAAGCTGATTGATAATATCTATACAGTATCGATCATCATCAATCATTTTGAGCACTGCCTCAATCTGCCCACGAGCTGTCTTTACAAGCGGCTCTACTTTCTTTCGATCTGCGCGCATCATTGGATCTCCAAAACTTTATATCCGGCGTCAGTAACAGCCTGCGTTAGCTGTTCGTCCGATACAGAGGTTGACAGCTGACAGATCGCCTTGCCAGTTTCATGACTGACTTCAGCAGATTCTACGCCCGGCAGTTTACACAATGCGTCATGGACATGGCCAGAACAATGGGTGCACATCATACCTTCAATTACAATTGTCTTTGTCATAATGGATTCTTCCTTTCGTGTATCTATCATTTTTTCTGCAGGAACAGCAGAGTTTACATGGGATGTGGTAGCAGCAGAATGAGCTGCCAATGGTTTAAAGAATTTTAGTCGCAGCGCATTGGAAACGACGCAGACAGATGATAAGCTCATTGCGGCGGCACCAAACATTGGGCTGAGCTTGATTTGCAGGAGCGGCCAAAAGACGCCGGCAGCCAGCGGTATGCCAATACAGTTATAAATGAAAGCCCAAAACAGGTTTTCTTTGATATTTCGGATGACAGCCCGCGATAGGCGGATCGCATTTGCGGCATCCATTAAATCAGACTTCATCAATACAACATCTGCAGAAGAGATCGCAACATCAGTACCCGCTCCAATTGCAATACCAACGTCCGACCGAGCCAGTGCAGGCGCATCATTGATACCATCCCCTACCATGGCAACTAGGTGCCCGGATTCTTGAAGACGGCGCACTTCACGTTCTTTATCCTGTGGAAGGACTTCCGCAATGACATGGGGGATATCAAGCTGATTACAGATGGCCTGAGCCGTCACACGATGGTCGCCGGTCAACAACGTAACGTCAATGCCAAGATGTTTAAATTGCTCGATTGCCGCTTTGCTAGACGGTTTGACAACATCGGCTACCCCGATCACACCGATCAGCACACCATTTTTCGCAAAATACAGCGGAGTCTTTCCTTGTTCTGCAAGTGCCTGGCCGAAAGAAACTCCCACTTCTGTTGAGATGCCCGCAGCTTCCAACATGGAGGCATTGCCTGCGAGACAGACATCTCCATGAATTTGAGCGGAAATTCCTTTGCCTACCTGCGCTTCAAATCCGGAGATTGGAAGGCTACGGGTATTCTGCGCTTTTGCATATGTGACAATGGCCTCTGCCAACGGATGTTCCGAGGGCTGTTCTAGCGTATATGCGATTTCTAGCAGTTCCTGTGTGCTGATACCGAACGCTTTGATATCTGTCACCGTAGGATGGCCTTCTGTCACGGTACCGGTCTTGTCCAGCACAATTGAATTGACCTTATGCAATTGCTCAAGTGCTTCTGCAGACTGGAATAAGACACCATTTTCCGCACCAACACCTGTGCCGACCATTATTGCAACTGGCGTTGCCAGGCCCAGCGCGCAAGGGCAGGAGATCACAAGAACAGCGATGCCGCATGATAGAGCAAAGGTAAAGCTAGCACCGGAGATAAGCCATACGATTGTTGTGATCAGCGCGATACATAAGACAATTGGGACAAAGATCCCTGCAACTTTATCAGCAAGCTTAGCGATAGGAGCTTTGGAAGCGCTGGCTTCTTCGACGAGGCGAATAATTTGTGAAAGTGTGGTTTCGTCGCCTACCCTTGTCGCCCGGAATGTCAAGAAACCAGTCTTGTTGATCGTTGCGGCGATGACTGTATCGCCAGGCCCCTTTTCAACGGGAATGCTTTCTCCAGTTAAAGCAGATTCGTCAAGCGCAGCTTGACCTTCTATGATTACGCCATCAACTGGAACGCTTTGACCGGGGCGGACTACAATGAGGTCGCCTACTTGTACTTCCTCAATTGGAACAGACACCTCATCTCCGTCTCGCAGGATGGTGGCTGTTTTGGGCCGTAGATCCATCAATTTAGAGATGGCTTCTCCAGTCTTTTTCTTCGCACGTGTTTCAAAGTACTTTCCAAGTGTCACAAGGGTCAAAATCATGGCAGCCGATTCAAAATATAAGTCGTGCATATACTGATGCACTCGTGCCATGTCCTGATGGCCCAGGCCCCAACCAATTTGGTATAAGACGAAGACACCATACACCAGGGCAGCGCCAGATCCAACGGCAATTAGGGCGTCCATTGTGGGGGCTCGATGCCATAGAGTCTTAAAGCCGTTGATATAGTACTTCTTATTCACAATTACAATGGGAAGCGTCAGCAAAAGCTGCGTAAGAGCAAAATTAGATGCATTTTCAGCGCCAGCTAGAAATGCAGGAAGCGGCAACCCAACCATACTGCCCATCGAAACATACATGAGAACGATCAGGAATACAAATGATATCACAATACGGTGCCACATCACGCGCAATTCCTGTTCGCCGGTTTCGGTGGTGGCAGCACTTTCCGCGGTAGGAGCCTTGGTATTTTGACTGCGGACAGAGGCGCCATAGCCCGCATGAACCACAGCCTGCACGATATCCTGGTCTGTAAGCTGATCTTCAGCGTAAACGGTCGTCATGCTGCCTGCAAGCAGATTTACTTGAACATCTTGCATGCCAGGCAATGCACGGACTGCTTTTTCTACGTGAGCAGAACAAGCAGCACAGCTCATACCGGTGACATTAAACTGTTGTTTCATTATAATCCCTCCTTGCAACCCCTCCCCATTTGGGGGGTGGGTATGAACTTAGTATAACATGCCTGAGAAAATTGTCAAGCGGAAAATTATACCGCCCATCATAAAAATAGCAGAGAAAAGTCCCACGTGTAGAATGCTGCTACACACGGGACTTCATGGATCGTCACAAACTGAGATACCTTCGCGACTGCAACGATTGTTCTAGATTTGTTCTTAAGTAAACCGCATCCGGCCGAATAAGTTCAAAAAATCTGCAAAAGTAGCGATTAAGAAATTGTGACAGAGAACGAAAGGTTTTCCTCTTGTCCAGGCTGCAGTACGCGGATTCCAACTTTTTGCTCAAGTTCTTTCCCCAGATAGTTGCCATCTGGCAGCGTACTCCAGGGTTCTAGGCAGACAAATGGAACATCCATCCCCTTTTTATAAGGACTCCAGACGGCAAAGTAGGCAAAGTCCGAAAAATCCATCATAATTTTATGGGAATGCTTTGTACAGCCTAACGTACAGCGATGTACCGGGAGCTGGTCCATCATAAGAGCGTCGTGTATGAAAGTTTCCTGCGTTAAAAAAAGTCGGCCGTGGTCAAGTGGCACGCGACGATGTTCCTGGGAAAGTGTGACTGTCTCGTCACATTCAATGATACTGAGGGCATCACAATCTTCAAACTCCAGATAATAATCGGACAAACCAGCCTGGTCAAAATTGAGTAAATACGCATCATGCCCGCCGATCTCATAATAGAGGGGGATATCAGTAGTATTGTGCACGATATGCTCTTTTTTTAAGGTATCGCCGTCTAATGTATAGCGAATCGTCAATTCAAAATCATAAGGATACATCTTGCGTGTTTCGGCGGTTGCACGTAGCGTCAAGTCTAGGCGGGTCGCTGAGGCAGATGCCACAGAAAAGGT